>Ga0182740_1000129_pt1 | contig 120786 bp, 123 predicted proteins | sample eDN5th37CKraftBY_FD_128872 | JGI IMG/M metagenome (GOLD analysis project Ga0182740, IMG submission 128872) | Enriched backyard soil microbial communities from Emeryville, California, USA - eDNA 5th pass 37_C Kraft BY (version 2) (version 2) | ecosystem: Environmental > Terrestrial > Soil >... | reverse complement strand
GCGCGTCGGGGCAGGCCGACCAGGCCGCCGAGCGACGAGCAGTTGACGATCGCACCGGAACCTTGCCCGCGCATGACGCGGAGTTCGTGCTTCATGCACGCCCACACGCCGCGTTGGTTGACGGCGGTGACCCGCTCGAAGCTATCGAGCGGCTCGTCGGCGGCATCGGACGGGGGCACTTGGATGCCGGCGTTGTTGAAGGCCATATCGAGCCGTCCGTATTCTGCGACCGCGCGATCGACGATCGCTGCGACCTGCGCCTCATCGGCGACATCGCAAACCACGCCCATCGCGGTGCCTCCCTCAAGGACGAACCGCTGCGCTTAGCGATCGGCGAGGTCGCCATCGAAACCAGAACAAGGCGATGGCTGCGCCGTGGACGCCATATGGCCGAGAGCACTTGTCGCAGCATGCGGGACGTCGTTGCGCCGGGACTGTGCGGCGCTTGTCAGCTCAGTGATCAGTGTCTCTTAAGGTTAGCGGCTTATCCAGTCGTTCCAGCGTGTGGTCATTTCGGCGCGTTTTTGCGACAGCCAGGCGGAATCATAGATGATCATATTCTGGAGCCGCTGCGTGAAGGTCTCGGCCGAGCCATATGTCTTCTCGAGGGCTCCACGATTCACGGTGTCCCAGTAAACCTGCGAAGAAAAGGCGAGGTGCGCTTCCGGCCGGGTCACGAAGAATTCCAGGAATGCTTTGGCTGCTTCCTTGTGGCGGGCTGATTTCAGGATACCCCAGGAGCTGAGTTCCGCCGAAGCGCTGTCCCAAACGACATCGATGGGCTCCCCGGCCTCTTTGAGCTGCATAGCCCGCCCGGACCACATCATCGCCATCGTGGCGTCACCGTTGCGGAAGGCCTGCTGGCTCTGATCCCCCGTTTTCCACCAGATCGAGACCTCAGGCTTGATCTGATCAAGCTTCGCCAGGCCCCGGTCGATATCAAGTGGGCGGGAGCGGATCTCGTCGAGCGGAACGCCGTCCGCCCGAAGGGCGATCGCGATCGGCACGTAGGGAGCGCCGTAATTGGGCATGGCGCGTGGCCCAGGAAACTCGACCGTATTCCAGAAGTCCGCCCAGCCGGATGGGGTCTTCTCCTTGAAGTCGTCGACGTTGTAGGCAAGTACAGTGCCCCCGATCGTGCGCAAAAGCGTGTATTCACGGCAAGCGCCGTCTATGGCATTGGTCTGGATATTCGGCATTCCGGCGCAATCGAGCTTGTCGAGCAGATCCGCGTTTGCCGCATCCTCGCCGATGCCCACGGTGACGATGTCCCATTCAGCTTGCCCGGACTCGGCCATGGCGCGGGCCTTCGCCCACTGTTCGGAATAGCTCGCCGACACGGCGCGGATCTTGATGCCGGTCTGCGCCGTGAAAGCGTCGTAGAAGTTTTGCTGGAGAGCTTTCTCGAACGTGCCCCCCGAGGTGACGATCACGAGTTCGTCCTCGGATTGTGCGAACGCCGGTGCGGCGAGAAGCGCCAAGATGGCGGTAACGCTCGCGAGGTGCAGTGCTGGGTGTCTGCGCAGACGTCGGGTGTTGCTCAAGGTTCATCTCCTCTCTGACTGGCTCGCTCTATCGGATTTTCCGTGCGAATTGGCCGACGCTCATGATGGCGATGGTCGCCACGATGATGATCGTCGATATGGCCGCGATGATCGGCGACAGGTTGAAGTCGATGTCCTCGAAGAGCTTTCGCGTGAGCGTTTTGTTGTCGACGCCCGACAGGAAGAACGAGACAATCGTTTCGTCGAACGAGGCCAGGAATGCGAAGATCGCTCCCGCGAAGATGGCCGGTGCCGTCAAAGGTGCGGTTACCTCGAAGAAGGCGCGCAAGGGCGACGCTCCAAGGCTGAGCGCGGCCATCTCGAGAGACTTGTCGAGGCGGGTCAACGCAGCCGAGACGATCAGGACCACATAAGGAACCGCCAGCGCAGTGTGAGCAAGTACAAAGCCTGTCGTGGAGCCAACCAGATGCAGCGGCGCGAATTGCAGATAGAGCGCCAGTGCCACGATGATATGCGGCACGATCAGTGGCGCGAGGATGAGTGCCTGAACCGTTTCCCGCGCAGGTATGCGCCCTCGAACCAGAGCCACGGAAGCCATGACGCCGATGATCGTCGCCGTGACGGTCGTCAAGGTCGCGATCTTCAGCGAGAACCAGGTGGCGGCCATCCACTCCGCGTCCTGGAAATAGGCCTGGTACCAGCGCAGCGAAAAACCCGATGGCGGCAGGCGCAGATACGACGTCGAACTGACCGACATGGGAATAACCAGCAATGTCGGCACGATGAGAAGGGCGAGGATGAAGCCGACCAGGAGACCGATAGCCGACCGTCCTATCCATCTGCCAAGCGTCTCAGCCATGATGCACAATCCGGTCGACGCCAAGCAGGCGCTTGAATGCCAAGGTCACGCACAGTGACATCAGAAGAAGAACGACCGACAGCGCCGCTGCGAATGGCCAATTGGACAGCTCGGTAGCCTGCTGCGAGATCAGCGTCGCGATCATCAATGTGCGTGGGCCGCCGACGAGAGCGGGCGTGATGTAAAACCCGAGAGCAAGCACGAAGATCATAACTGCCCCGGCGGCCGCGCCGGGCAGGCTCAATGGTACCGTTATCGCCAGGAAGGCGCGGAACCGGCCGGCTCCCAGATTGTGCGCAGCCCGGACGAGATCGGGAGAGATGTTGCGCAGCGTGGCGTAGACCGGCAGCACCATGAATGGCAGCAGCACTTGCGTCATGGCGATGAGGACCGCTCCGTCCGTATGCAGCAGTTGCAGCGGCCGCTCGATCAAACCGAGTTGCTGAAGCCCCTGGTTGACAAGGCCGTTACGCTGCAGGAGCACGATCCACGCGTAGGATCGCACCAGCACGGATGTCCAGAGTGGGATGACTACGCACAAGCTCACTGCCGCTGCCCAAACCCCGTTAAGCCGCGTCATCAGGAGTGCGATGGGATATCCAAGGACGAGCGTGAGCCCCGTGGTCGCCAGAGCGATCCACAGCGTTCGCAGTAGTATGCGCAGGTAGAGCGGTTCTGCGAACAGGCTGGCATAGTGCGACAACGTCAGATCCGGATCGAATACGCTGCGCAGCAGGAAATTCGCGATCGGCAGGAAGAACACCGCCGCCAGGAGAATGCCGAGCGGCGCGATAAGCAGCAGCGATGTGCGGCGGCTGAGGCTACCGTGATGGCCGGATATCTCCGCTGCTCCGGTCTCGATCGATGGATCTGCGCGGCCTTCGGACAAAGCTATCGTGCTCATGAAGTCGCGTGCGCCTTCGGGAAGACATGGGCGCGTTCCGGCGACCAGTTTATGGTCACAGGCGCACCTGTCGACAGCTCCGCCAATGGCGATTGCGGGTCTACCTGGGCGCGAATCCGGCCGGCGTCGGGAAGCGCGATCAGGATCGATAGAGAAGATCCCTGGAAGATCAACCGATCGACCGTTCCGATCAACCCTTCGGGCGATGAGCCGGGGGAAACCACCAGATGCTCTGGCCGCACTGCCAGATGGACAAGCCCGTGATCATTCGCCGGCGAGGTATTTCGGGCATGAACGGGAATTGTGCGGCCGCCGACTGTCGCCAAGTTCCCATTCGCCTCGGCGGCGACGATCTTCGCCGAGATGAAATTCATGTCGCCGACGAAGTCGGCCACAAAGGCCGTGGCCGGCTCCTGATATAGCTCGCGGGGAGACCCGACCTGGACGAGCCGTCCGCGATCGAGGATGGCGATACGATCGGACATGGTGAGCGCCTCTTCCTGATCGTGCGTGACAAATATCACGGTCGCATTCAGGCGCCCTTGCAGCTCCTTCAATTCGATCTGCATATGCTGGCGAAGCTTCTTGTCCAGCGCCCCCAACGGCTCGTCCATAAGGATCACCGGCGGTTCGAAGACAACCGCTCGTGCCAGGGCCACTCGTTGCTGCTGGCCACCCGATAGTTGCGCCGGCATGCGCTCGCCATAACCTTCGAGCTTGACCGCCGCGAGAGCTTCTTTGACACGACGCTCCCGCTCTGCACGCCCGATGCCACGCATGCGCAACGGGAATGCAATGTTCTCCGCCACGGTACGATGCGGAAACAGAGCGTATTTCTGGAAGACCATCCCGATACTGCGATGATTGGGAGCCAGATTGGTAATGTCACGCCCGTCGACATATAAGCGCCCAGAACCGGGCCGTTCGAATCCTGCCAGCATCATCAGCACTGTCGTCTTGCCAGACCCGGAGGGGCCCACGAGCGACAGGAATTCTCCCGGAGCGACGTCCAGGCTGAAGTCGTCGACGGCTACCACCTTGCCGAATTCTCGGCTCACGCCTTGAAGCGAGACGGCTGCTTTGTCAGCCCCGCTGTAACTGTTCAAGCTAGCCATATTTTATCCGACCTGTTCGACCTCTAACCGGCCGCTTCCCCTGCCGCTTTAAATGAGACATGAATAATAATACCATGTCTAATAAATTATCGAGGCGAATTGATCGGTATCGCGTATGAATGATGCTGTTGGAACGCGCGACTTGCGGACTTTCGCGGCGGTCGCCGAGGAACTGCATTTCCGGCGGGCGGCAGAGAAGCTGCGGATGGCGCAACCGCATCTAAGCGCTCAAATACGCCAGTTGGAGGAGCGGCTGGACGTCAAGCTTTTCGACCGCACGACACGGTCAGTTAAATTGACTGCGGCGGGCGCCCATTTCCTTGAGCGCGCCAGATATGTCTTGGCGCAGGTCGATGAAGCGGTTGCGTCAACACGGCTGGTTGCTGCGGGCCGCAGCGGTCACCTGCGCATCGGCTTCACGCCGGCTGCGTCCTTTGAAGTCCTGCCCTGGCTGCTTCGAACGTTTCACGAAAGTCGTCCAGATGTATTCGTGGCGCCGGTCTATGGAGAAACCGGGAGCCAGATCTCCGATCTCCTTGTCGGTCAGCTCGATTTCGGCCTGCTGCGCCTGCCGGTTCATACGCGTCGCCTTTCTACATTGGCGTTGAGCTCGGAGCGGGTGGTGGCTGCCATCCCACGCCGTCACAATCTTGCCGGTCGTGTTCCGATGATGCTCGAGGATCTGGCGGGTGAGGATTTCATCCAATATGCGCCGTTGCCTGGGGTCGAGTTCCAGGAGCATGTGCAGGGATATCTGCATCGCGCCGGGTTCAAGCCGCGCGTCGTTTTCGAAGCACAGGACACATATTCGATGCTCGCCATGGTAGCCGCCGGGCTGGGCATTGCCATCCTGCCCGAATGGGTATCGCGTCTTATGCAGCCCGAAATCGTGTTCAGTCCGCTCGCCCAGATCCCTGCGGTTGTCGATCTCGCGCTTGCATGGGTTGCAGAGGCGCCGTCAAGCCATATGCAGGCGTTCATCGATATCGCCGCAAGCTTCTCGAAGAAGACGGGGTGACGCATCCCCTACGGAGCCAGCGATTTTACATCGGCTCCACGTCAGGCTTCGCGCGGCTGTTTCGCTTTCCTTCTGCGCCCCGGCGGCATCCCGTAGCGCGCCGCAAAACAGCGCGAAAGATGCGCCGTGCTCGCAAAGCCGGTTAACACGGCGATCTCCAGAATCGACAGCGTGCTTTGCTGCAAGAGTTCGTCGGCCTTGGCCAGCCTAAGATCACGGTAGAACGCCATCATCGACATGCCGAAATGGATGGTGAACAGCCTCTGGAGTTGGCGCTCGCTGCCGCCGACCAGCCCGGCGACCTGTCCGTTGGAAAGCGGGTCCGCCAGATGGCTGCTCATCAGATCCAACGCTGCGCGCAGCATCGGATGAGGCATGTCGGGCGTGCGCGCGGCTCCGCCTTGCTGGAGCTCGTCCGCCTTGCGCACACGCGGATGAATGAACCAGTCGCTGACATCGCGGGCCAATGTCGAGCCATGCTCCTGCGCGATCAGGGCGCACATCATGTCAAGTGCGGCGACACCACCCGCACAGGTATAACGATCCCGGTCGATGACATAGAGTGCCCGCTCGATCAGCAACTCGGGGTCAAATTCCGCCAGCGGTCCGATATGTGCCCAATGCACGGTGAAGCGCCGGCCCGACAAAAGCCCTCCTCTTGCGAGGATCGCCGCTCCGCCTGAGATGCCTCCGAGCCTGACATGTTTGTGACCGAGTAAACGCAGGCTGCGCATCAGCGCAGGACTTTCATAAAGCATGGGATTACCACCGGCGACCACGAACACCAGATCGAGCTTCGCGCCGTTCTCCCAGCGCTCGAGCGTGGACAGGGGAGCGGTATTGAACCCGCCGCCGGCGGTGGAGGGCATGAAGCCACCTTCGACGGAATAGAAGCTGCTGCGGTAAAGCGTACGGCCGGCCAGATGGCTGGCGGCGCGCAGCGGTTCCACCGCCGAGGCGAGCGACATCAGCGCGTAGCCCGGCGTCAGAATGAATCCGATCAGTTTCGGCGCCGGATTGGCATCCATGGCAAACCCCCTCGACACACAGGATGGCCGAAATAGACAATAAACTGTCCGCCCCAGTCAATCGATATCTCGCAGGTCCGCTAAGGATTGAGGCACTATTCTGATCGAGGACCGGTGGCTTGCGTTATTCGGCTTTGCGCATTCTGAAAGAGGCGCTTACGGGACATCGAGGCTGGCGCCCGATGTGGCGCAACCCTTCGCCGCAGGCGAGTTACGACTATGTGATCGTGGGCGGCGGAGGTCATGGGCTGGCCACGGCCTATTATCTGGCGAAAACCTTCGGCAAGACCAGGATCGCCGTCCTGGAAAAGGGATGGCTGGGGTCCGGCAATATCGGCCGCAACACCACCATCATCCGTTCCAACTATCTCCTGCCCGGCAACGAGCCCTTCTACGAATTCTCGATGAAGCTTTGGGAGGGCCTTGAGCGGGAACTCAACTTCAATGCCATGGTTAGCCAGCGCGGCATCGTCAATCTCTTCCACACCGACGCCCAGCGCGATGCCTTTCGCCGGCGCGGCAACGCGATGCTGCTCGCGGGCGCCGATGCGGAATTGCTCGACCAGGGCCGTTTGCGCGAGATGGTTCCATTCCTTAACTTCGACAACGCGCGCTTCCCGATCAAGGGCGGGCTTCTTCAGCGCCGTGCCGGCACCGCGCGGCATGACGGCGTCGCCTGGGGTTATGCCCGCGGCGCCGACGGCGCCGGAGTGGACCTCCTACAGAACTGCGAGGTCACCGGATTCGACATCGAAAACGGTCGCATCAGGGGGCTCGAAACCTCGCTCGGCTATATTGGAGCCGGCAAGGTCGGTGTTGCCGTCGCCGGCTCCACCGGGCGCATCATGGCGCGGGCCGGGATGCGCCTCCCGGTAGAAAGCCACGTTCTTCAGGCATTTGTGTCCGAAGGCCTGAAGCCGACCATACCGGGGGTTATCACCTTCGGTGCCGGCCACTTCTATGTCAGCCAGTCCGACAAGGGCGGTCTCGTCTTTGGTGGGGACATCGACGGCTATAATTCCTACGCACAGCGCGGCAACCTGCCCGTGATCGAGGATGTCGCCGAGGGTGGAATGGCGATCATGCCGATGATCGGGCGTGCGCGGCTCCTGCGCATGTGGGGCGGCATCGTGGATATGTCGATGGACGGATCGCCGATCATCGACCGCACCCACATCGAAGGTCTCTACCTCAATGCCGGCTGGTGCTATGGCGGCTTCAAGGCCACGCCGGCAAGCGGTTATGCCTTCGCGCAGCTGCTCGCCACCGACACTCCTCACAAGACCGCTGAAGCCTATCGACTGGATCGCTTCGAGCGCGGCTATCTGATCGACGAAAAGGGCGCCGGCGCCCAACCGAACCTGCACTGAGGCGAAGTGAATGCTGATACCGCACCCTCTCCTTGGCCCGCGCGATGCGCAGGAATTCACCTATCTCGGCGACGCCTCGCTCCTGAACCGCCCGGACGGCATGGTTGAAAACGCTGCGGAAGCCTTCTTCGACTACGTCTATCTGCGCGACAATCCTGCCGGCATGCACCGGGAACTCTGGTTCCACGAGCAGGGAGACCGGAGTTGGCTGGTCGTCACTCGTGACACGCTCACGCATGAGATTTTGAGCGCCGAGCTCGCTCGCGATGTGGCCTTGGCGACCCGCGGGGGCGATCGGTGAGACTCTCGGGCGGATTGATCGACCGCAGCCGGACGCTGCGCTTCACCTTCGATGGCAAGGAATATCGAGGCCATCCGGGCGACACGCTTGCCTCGGCGCTTATGGCGACCGATGTGCGCTTGATGGGGCGTAGCTTCAAATACCATCGGCCGCGCGGTGCCCTTTCGGCAGGCTCTGACGAGCCGAATGCGCTGGTCGAACTGCGCTCGGGTGCGCGGCGCGAACCGAACACCCGCGCGACCGTGATCGAACTGTTCGATGGTCTTGAGGCGAGAAGTCAGAACCGCTGGCCGTCGCTGAGGTTCGACGCTCTGGCGGCGAACGATCTTGCCGCCCCCTTCCTGACAGCCGGTTTCTACTACAAGACCTTCATGTGGCCGAAGGGGCTCTGGGAAAAGCTCTACGAGCCGGCGATCCGCAGGGCGGCCGGCCTCGGCCGCCTGTCGATGGAGCCCGATCCGGACTGCTACGACAAGGGTTTCCTTCATTGCGACCTTCTGGTTGTAGGTAGCGGCGCTGCCGGGCTCGCAGCGGCACTGACTGCGGCGCGCACAGGGGCGCGAGTCATTCTCGCCGATGAAGACCATCGGCTCGGCGGCAGGCTTCTGGCGGAAAGCCATTTGCTGGACGATGCTCCAGCGACCGACTGGATCGACGCCGTCGAGGCAGAACTGGAAAGCCTGCCCAATGCCCAAGTGATGCGCAGGACCACGGTCTTCGGCGCGTTCGACCATGGCGTCTATGGTGCTGTGGAGCGCGTGGCCGACCATCTGGCGGAACCTGGTCCGCTTCCCCGCCAGTCCTTATGGCGCATAACGGCGAAGAAGGTAGTGCTGGCGAGCGGCGCTACCGAGCGTCACATTCCGTTCAGGAACAACGATCGCCCCGGCGTGATGTTGGCGGGGGCGTTGCGCGCCTACGCCAACCGGTGGGCCGTCAGCCCCGCCGGTCGGGTTGCCGTCTTCACCAACAACGACGACGGCCATCGCACGGCTCTCGACCTCCTTGCGAAGGGAGTCGAGATCGCCGCGGTCGTGGATTGCCGTCCACGCGTCGATGCCCGGGGCGACTACCGCCTGATCGCCGGAGCAGTGATCGGCGACACCAGGGGCCGCCTCGGCCTGACGTCTGTGGAGGCGGTCAAGGATGACGGCAGCCGGGAACGCATAGCATGCGGTGCGCTCGGCGTCTCCGGCGGCTGGAATCCAAACGTACATCTTGCCTCGCATCATCGTGGCCGGCCGCTGTGGGATGAAAGCCGGGAAATTTTCCTCGCCGGCAGCGACGCTCCAAAGGGAATGGTCATTGCCGGGGCGGCGGCCGGCAAGGATGGCTTGGCGGCGGCATTGGCTTCGGGCGCAGAAGCAGCCGTTGCTGCACTTGACATGCTTGGCATCAAAGCCCGCGCAGCGGACCTGCCGCAAGCAGAAGAGGTAAGTCTGAACCTGATGCCGCTCTGGCATGTTCCCGGCAAGGGCCGTGCCTGGGTGGATTTCCAGAACGACGTGACGGTCAAGGATATCCAGCTCGCGCATCAGGAAAACATGCGTCCGGTTGAGCACCTGAAACGCTGGACCACGCTTGGGATGGCCACCGATCAGGGCAAGACGGCAAGCGTCACGGCAGTTGCTGTGATGGCGCAGCTTACCGGCAAGCGGATCGCGGAAACGGGAACCACCGTATTTCGTCCGCCCTATACGCCGATTTCGCTATCGGTACTGGGCGGCGGCGACACGGGGCCGCGTTTCCGTCCTCGCCGCCTCACACCCAGCCACGAATGGGCAAGGCGGCAAGGCGCCGTCTTCGTCGAGGCGGGCCAATGGATGCGTGCGCAGTATTTCCCCCAGCCTGGCGAGACCCATTGGCGTCAATCCGTCGATCGCGAGGTGCTGGCCACGCGCAAGGGTGTCGGTGTCTGCGATGTGTCCACGCTTGGAAAGGTCGAGGTCCAGGGCGCCGATGCCCCCGAGTTCCTCGACCGGCTTTATTGCAACGCAATGAGGAGCCTGAAAGTCGGCAGGGTGCGCTATGGGCTGATGTTGCGCGAGGACGGTCACGTCTACGATGACGGCACCTGCGCACGTGTCGCCGAAGATCACTACGTGGTCACAACGACCACGGCGCAGGCCGGTCCGGTCTATCGTCACATGGAGTTCGCCCGCCAATGCCTCTGGCCGGAACTCGACGTCCAACTGATCTCCACGACAGATGCGTGGGCGCAATTCTCCGTGGCCGGACCTAACGCGCGCCGGCTTCTGCAACGGGTGGTCGACGATGCCGACATGTCGAACGACGCATTTCCCTTCATGGCTTGCACAGGCCTGACAATCTGCCGCGGCCTTCGCGCCAGGCTGTTCCGCATCTCCTTCTCGGGGGAACTCGCTTATGAAGTCGCGGTGCCTTCCCGCTACGGCAATGCGCTGATCGGGCGGCTGATGGAGCTTGGAAAAGACCTTGGCGCCACGGCATACGGCACCGAGGCGCTGGGTGTGTTGCGCATCGAAAAGGGCCACGCCGCTGGTAACGAAATCAACGGGCAGACAACCGCGCAGATGCTGGGCGTGGGGCGGATGGTGTCGGCTAAGAAAGACGCCATCGGCGCGGTAATGTCGCGGCGCGAGGGGCTTTTGGCAGACACGCGGATGCTGGTCGGGCTGCAACCGGTGAACCGTGCCGAACCGGTCGCCGCCGGATCGCATCTTTTCAGCGAGGGCGCGCGACAAGTGACCGAGAACGATGAAGGGTGGATAACGTCGGCCTGTTTCTCGCCTCATGTCGGATCGTTCATCGGGCTTGGCTTCCTTGCCAACGGAAACGCTCGGCGGGGCGAGGTGATCGCGGCAGCCAATCCGCTCGAGGGGCAGTCGGTCCGGCTACGGGTCGTTTCGCCTCAATTCGTCGATCCGGAAGGAGACCGTCTCCGTGGCTGATCTTGATGCTTTCACGGCTCTCGGAGCCGATAGCGCCCGCACCCTGCTTCGCGGCACGCTGACAATAGAGGAAAACCCCGGCCTCGCACTGGCGTCCCTGGCTTTGCGCAGAGGCGCGGTTCGCCCGACCCCGTTCGATCTTGCCTTGCCCGCGCCGGGTCGCTGGACCGGCGCGGGACCGGTCTGCGCATTCTGGATTGCGCCGGACCAATGGATGATCGGGGCGGACGGGCAAGCCGAAAGCGATTTCGCCGCCGAGTTGGCAACACGTTGTCCGGGCTGCTCCGTGACCGAGCAGACAGACGGCTTCGTTGCATACGAAATCCGCTCCAGCAGCGGAGACGCGTCGATCATTGCGCTCCTGGCCAAGCTCGTGAACATCGACCCGGTCGAGCTGCAGGCCGGTCGCGCCCTCCGGACCGGCCTTGAGCACCAGAGCGTATATATCATCCGCCGTGCGGCTGACCACTTAGCCATCCTCGGCATGCGTTCCTTTGCCGAGGCGCTGTGGCATGCACTCGAAACCGCCAGATCGCGTATCGCTGTAAAGCAGGGATGAGCGCAGAGGGGGTTGAGAGCCTCTTGTCTGACTAAGCGGCGCGAGAAAATTCCTACACATGGCCGGCTGAGCCAGGCCTCATTCCACCCGAGAATAACATGACAAAGTACATCCTGACCGTGACCTGCTCATCCCGCCGCGGCATTGTCGCCGCGATCGCTGGATTTCTCGCCAAGAACGGCTTCAACATCACCGACAGCGCTCAATTCGACGACGACGAGACCGGGCGTTTCTTCATGAGAATCCGTTTCGTCAGCGAGAACGGCGTCGATCTCGATCAATTGCGTGAGGGCTTCACGCCAACGGCCGAAGGCTTCGGCATGACCTGGGCCTTCTACAAGGAGGGCGAAAAGATGAAGGTCGTGGTGATGGTGTCGCGCTTCGGGCACTGCCTCAACGACCTGCTTTATCGGTCGCGCATCGGAGCTATGCCGATCGAGGTTGTCGGCGTTATCTCTAACCACATGGACTACCAGAAAGTGGTCGTGAACCAGGACATTCCCTTCCACTGCATCAACGTGACGAAGGAAAACAAGCCGCAGGCGGAAGCGGAACAAATGCGCATCGTCGAGAGGGCGGGCGCGGAACTGATCGTCCTGGCGCGCTACATGCAGATCCTGTCGGACGAGATGTGCCGGAAAATGTCAGGACGCATCATCAATATCCATCACTCGTTCCTGCCTTCCTTCAAGGGGGCGAACCCTTACAAACAGGCGTTCGAGCGCGGTGTGAAGCTGATCGGTGCCACGTCTCATTATGTGACGGCTGATCTCGACGAAGGCCCCATCATCGAGCAGGACACGATCCGCGTGACGCATGCCCAGTCGTCCGACGACTATGTCAGCCTGGGGCGCGACGTGGAAAGCCAAGTGCTGGCCCGTGCCGTTCACGCCCATGCCCAAAGGCGCGTCTTTCTCAACGGCGAGAAAACCGTGGTTTTCCCGGCCTCTCCGGGATCCTTTGCTTCCGAACGAATGGGATGATCTTCCCAACGTGAAGGTAACGACAATGGCGGTATCGGTAAGGGGCGGCACGACGACCGCACCCGCGGACGCTCAGCGGACGTTCTCCAGCGCGGCTTCTATCGTTGCCATGATGAGCTCTATCTGATCCTGCGAGATGATGAGGGGCGGCGAGAGCACAAGCATGTCGCCCGAGCCGCGAACAAGCACACCATGCTCCAGACAAAACTGTGCGCAGGCGGTCCCTCGGGCTCCGGGTTCGCCCGGCCGTGGCTCGATTTCGACGAGGCCGAGAAGACCGATCGTGCGGATATCCGCGACGAACGGCTTGCCTTTCAGGGCAAGCGTTCGAGCCCGCCAGACCGGGGATATCTCCGCTGCCTGGTCAACGAGACCAGTTTCCTCGAACACGTCCATGACGGCAATTCCGGCAGCACACGCGAGCGGGTGGGCCGAATAGGTGTAGCCGTGGAACAGTTCGACGAGGTCGGGAGGGCCGCTCATGAACGCGTCATAGACATGATTGGCGACGATCACGCCGCCCATCGGCACCGCGCCGTTCGTCATTCCCTTGGCGCAGGTCAAGATGTCTGGCTTGACACCGAAGGCCTGCGCCGCGAACGGCGCTCCCAGACGGCCGAAGCCGGTTACGACCTCATCGAAGACAAGGAGAATGCCATGCCGGTCGCATATGGCGCGGAGCGTCTCGAGGTAGCCCTTCGGCGGCGGATAGACGCCGCCGGACCCGATAACCGGTTCGACGATGACGGCCGCGACGGTGGTCGGGTCCTGGACCTGAAGGAGTGCCTCGAGTTCATCGGCATGGTGAGCGCCTTCCTCTGGCTGTCCGTTCGAAAAGCCCATGACCTCACGATCATATGGCAGGGAAAGGTGAGCTGTATCGGCAAGCAGAGGGCCGAAACCCCGCTTGTAGCGACCGATCCCAGAGACGGAGAGCCCGCCGAAACCCATGCCATGATAGCCTTTGGCCCTGCCGATGAGTTTCGTACGAGCCGCATCGCCGCGGGCGTGATGGTAGCCGCGCGCAATCTTGAGCGCCGAGTCGACCGCCTCGGAGCCCGAGTTGACGAAGAATACATGGTCGAGGCCGGCCGGGGCAAAGTCCCGCAACCGCCGCGCATAGGTGACCGCGTCCGGATGCGTCATCTTGAACGAAGATACGAAATCGAGCCGCGTGGCCGCCGTACGGATGGCTTCGACGATCCGGGGATGGCCGTGGCCGGCGTTGACGCACCAAAGGCCGGCGGCTCCATCGAGGACGCGGCGACCATCCGCGCGGATATAGAACATGCCCTCCGCCCCCGTGAAGATCAGGGGGTTGCGCTGGAACTCCCGCATGGGCGTGAACGGCATCCAGAACGCCTCTGTGTCGTTCGGGCGGCTTTCATGTAGGTGTGACCCGTCTGTCATAGCTGGCTCGCGAGCATCTGATCGTTCTGGCGGCTGCCATGATCGCTGGGCGAGGCCGGTTGCCATACCTCATCGAGAAAGCGCAGCCAGTTCTCTCCCAGAACCGCCCTTATCCTGCTCTCGGACCAGCCGCGCCGCTCCATCGCCATCGTCAGCGAGGGATAGTCGGCCAGCGTCTCCAGTCCCTTGACGAACGCCGCGGTTCCCTTGGCTGGAACCATCTGGCGGCCGGTTCCCTTGTCCTTGCGTATCCATTCGAAAAAGGCTTCGTCCTGACCTTCGGTCGAGTCGGTACCGATGCCGACATTCTCTTCGCCACAGACATTCAGGACGTATTCGAACGTGTCGATGCAATCCTCGACTGTGGAGTCTGCGCCGCTGCGCATGAAAGGCGCATAGGTGGCCATGCCGACAAAGCCGCCGCGGTCCACGATCTCGCGCAGCTGCTCGTCGGTCTTGTTGCGTGGATGCGCGTAGAGTCCGGCCGGGCAAACATGCGTATAGGTGCACGGCTTCGTGGAGGCGGCGATCGCTTCGCTCGCCGTCCGGCTCGCGACGTGGGAAAGATCGATCGCGATCCCGAGCCGGTTCGCCTCGGCAATGAAATGCCGCCCGAAACTCGACAGGCCCGAATCCTGCTTTTCCCAGCAACCCGCACCCACATAGTTCTGTGTGTTGTAGGTCAATTGGATGAAGCCGACGCCAAGGTCCTTGAAAAGCGGCAGAAGGCGGATGTCGTCCTCGATGCCACAGGAATTCTGCCAGCCCAGGACGATGCCCACCTTGCCCAGCGCCTTTGCCCCGCGAATGTCGGCGACCGTCCGTGCCGGCATGATGATGTCGCTGTGCTCCTCAAACCACTTTCGCCATAGGGCGATGTTGGTCATGGTGTCACGAAAGCCTTCCCATATGCAGATGGTACAATTTGCAGCCGTCAGGCCGCCTTTCCTCATATGTTCGAAGGTTTGCCTGCTCCATTGAGCAACGACGAGCCCGTCAAAGACGATTGCGGACTCGTGTAGGTTCATTTCAGACATGAAAGCTCCGTGCGACTAAAATGGGATCAGGCAATGAGGGGCAGGACGGCCGATAGCGGACGGTTCTCGATGTCACTGAGAGCCGCCATGCTCGATGCCGCACGCTGCTGGCCCAAAGCGCTCGAGGAAAGCCGAAGATACTTGGCCTCGATCGCCTCGCGGGGGTAACCGCCCGCGGCTGCGCTGCCTGTAGGGTTCTCGCGGAAAACCGAACGTTCGCTGCCATTCCGCAAGCGGACCACGACGCGCACGGGCAGGACACCCCGCTGATAATAAGGTTCGTCCGCTGCCGGCTCGTGATGCAGACCCACCTTGTCCCTGAGAGTCGCGACCTGTGGATCGGACAGATCCGATTCGAACAGGCCTTGCGCCGGCGATCGGCCCAGCAATTCGAGCGCGGCGACATGCGGGGCATGAAACTGCGCGTCGATGACGGAGCCAGGCGGATTGCCCTGTAGTTGATACAGTTCCTTGAAACCGTAAACGTCCACGGACTGGATGTCGGCGGGTTTCGCATTGCCAGCGCAGTCGTGAAGCGCGTCGAGCATCGTGTGGGTCCAGCGGCAGCACCCGTAATGCTTGAAGCCGACGTCGCGAAGCAGCCAGTCACGCCCGAGACCTTCGGTCATCAACTCCGGGCGGTAGCGGTCGGACCCGCTCATGATCCAGAAGCCCTGATCTCCCTCGAAGATGCTACGGCTGCCGACATATCCTTCAGCGGCAAGAAGCGCCGCAAGCAGACCCATTTCGCTGGCGGCGCCGTAGGTGTTCTTGATCCAGGGGTAGGGCGGGGGCTCGCCCGTGCCGAGTTTGCGGAGGCTGGGGACGGGAGCGTGCACGGCGGCAAGGCCGAGGGCATTTACGACCTGGTCGGCCGACAGGCCGAGCAAAGAGCAAGCCGCTGAGACAGCGCCGAAAATCTGCCAGGTGGAGAACCCGTAAACTGCCTGCTTGCGTTCAGGGCTTGGTTGCACCGCACGCCCGATGCGTAAGGAGACTTCGTATCCGGCTATGACGGCTCGAATGAAATCATCGCCTGCAGCCGAACGATCCTGGCCGATCGCCAAGGCTGGCGGCACCACCGTGGCGCCCGGATGAGACGGCGCGCCCGAGCGGAAGGAATCGTCGAAATCCAGCGCATTCGCTGCCTGAGCGTTGAGATAGGCGGCACTGGGCAGAGCCAACGTCTTGCCGGATCCCGGCACGATCGTGTCGCCGGCGCCATGTCTGCCGAGCACGTTGAGGATTGTAACGCAGGCGGGGGTCGCGCTTCCCGCGATCATGCAGCCGATGCTGTCGAGAATGCATGTCTTGGCGTGCTGGACGACCTCGGACGGGACATCGTCCAGCCTCATCGTCGCGATCCACTCCGCGAGCAGTCTAGTTTCAGAATGTGGCACTTCCCGCTCCTTCCGGCTCCACGAGTTCGCATGGAACCGGAGCGCTCTGCGCTTGCTTCACGCGGCTTCGAAGGCCTTCACCATGGGCCGGCCGAAGCGGGAAAGTCTATTATCGATCTTGGGTTGATTATTTCCATTTTCGTACATTCTTGCCCAAGCCCACTATGTAATCTCCGCGAGACCAGTCCGGTGAAGGCCGATTATGTCGGAGATCAGAACAATCACCCGCTGGTTCATCATTACTCCTACCCTCTAGGTCGCGTAACGTAGCGACACAGTGAGCGGCCGCAACGTCGATTGGCAAATCCGGCGCAGGCACGCTTCAACAAAAGGAACCCGCAAGGGAAGGGGAGGGTAATGAAGTTCTCGAACCTGTTGAAAGTTGCAATCCTCGGCGCGGCGATTGGTGCAAGCGCGGCCCAAGCCGAGGACAAATGGGACACGATCCGGATCGGAACCGAAGGCGCTTACAAGCCTTGGAATTTCATGGACGCCAACGGCAAGGTCATCGGTTTCGAGATCGACCTGGCCTACAAGCTATGCGAGCGTATGAACGCGAAATGCGAGATCGTCTCGCAGGACTGGGATGGAATTATCCCCGCCCTGAACGGCGGCAAGTACGATGCCATCATGGCCGGCATGAATATCACCGACAACCGACTGAAGGCGATTGACTTCTCGCGTCCATATGCAATTTCGGCGGCGAGTTTCGGTGTACCGAAGGACAGTCCACTTGCCGGCCTCGCCGGGACAGGCGAAATCCTCAACCTGAAAGACGACGCCGAAGCGGTGAAGGCCACCATCGAACAATGGAAGCCGCTCCTCAAGGACAAGACGATCGGTTTCCAGGGCGGCACGATCATTGACGACTTCTTCGAAAAGTACCTCAAGGGTGTCTTCGTCCTGCGCGGATACAAGACCACCGAGCAGCATGACCTCGATCTGTCGGCGGGCCGGATAGATGCTATCTTTGCCGCTCAGGCAGCCTTAGTCTCCACTTTCAAGCGGCCTGAGTTCAACAATTTCGTTGTCGCTGGGGCAGGGATTTACGGGGACCTGATGGGGCGGGGAATCGCGGTCGGGTTGCGCAAGACCGACCCGGATCTCAAGGAGAAGTTCGACGCCGCCATCACGGCGGCCGTTGCGGACGGAACGATCGAGGAACTGTCGCAGAAGTGGTTCGGTTTTAGCCTGACGCCAAAGCAGTAGAGCGGCTTGTTCGACAAGCGGCGTGCGGCGCTCGCTGCTCGTCCTGTGGGCTTGGTGCGAGGGCGGGCAGGTCGCCGCGTTTGTCCCCACGTCGCCGGACGTGAGGGAGCGCCCGGCGATGACATGGCCCAGCCTGTTCGGAGAACGTGATAGATGACCCCGTCCGCCTTCGAAATCATCGGTTTCGGGCCTAATGGCTGGGGCAAGGCGATGCTGCTGGCCACCGCTATGACGATTGCCCTCGCCGTCTGCGGCTTTCTGATCGGAACCGTCATCGGCGTCGCCGTGGCACGGGCGAAGCTGTCGAAAAGCCGAATTGTCCTTGTGGCGGCCGATCTGTACACGACCGTATTGCGTGGCGTGCCGGACCTGCTGGTCATCTATCTTTTCTATTTCGGCCTAAGCCAGCTACTCGGCGGCGCCGTATCTTTCTGGTGCAGCGATGGGGGCCTTCTTCTCGGGCTCCTGCAGCCTTCGGCGGTGACGCCGGGATTGTGCGGCACACGCGGCTTTATCGAATTGCCGCGCTTCCTCATCGGCATTCTGGCTCTTGGCGTCATTTCCGGCGCGTACCAGGCGGAAATCTTCCGTGGCGCCTACAGCGTTCTTGATCGCGGCCAGATAGAGGCTGCCAGAGCCATCGGGATGAGCCCTTTTCTCATGTTCCGCCGCATCATAGCGCCACAGGTTCTGGGCTATGCGGTGCCCGGCCTGGCCAATATCTGGCAACTGACCCTGAAGGAATCGGCGTTGGTATCGGTCATAGGCCTTGTGGAAATTCTGCGCCAATCGCAGATGGCGGCCAACTCCACCTTCAAGCCCTTCTTCTTCTACGTCGTAGCCGGCTGTCTCTATCTCGCGATCACGGCGGTTTCCGGCTGCAGCTTCCGGCGTGCCGAGCAGCATTCCCTACGTGGATTGCGGAGGGCCTGATGGACATCTCCTTCATGGCCGACGCCTTTCTGGATCTCCTGGCCGGCTTGCCGTTAACGATAGAACTGGTCTCTATCGCAACGAGTGCGGGTGTGATGTTTGGCCTGCTCGTGGCGTTCATGTGCATGTCCCGCCACGTCGCGATCCAAGCGATGGCCCGGGGCTATGTCTTCATATTCCGCGGCACGCCACTCCTGGTGCAGATCTTCCTGATCTATTACGGGCTTGGTCAGTTCCACGCCACGTTGAAAGAGATTGGCCTGTGGTGGTTCTTTCGGGAGCCTTACTGGTGCGCCATCCTGGCGCTCACGCTCAACACGACCGCCTATACGAGCGAGATCTTCCGGGGCGGTCTGCAATCGGTGCCGCTCCCGATGATCGAGGCCGGGCGCGCCTGCGGAATGTCCCGCTTCGTGCTTTTTCGACGCATCGTGTTCCCGATCGCCATTCGACAGGCGCTTCCCGCCTATGCGAACGAGATCATCCTGATGACCAAGGCGACCTCGCTGACATCGATCGTGACGATGATGGAAATCACCGGCATAGCCTACAAGCTGATTTCCGAGACATTTCGCGCGGTGGAGGTCTTCGTCTGTGCCGCCGCCCTCTACCTGGTCCTCGCCTTCGTCACCACGCGACTGGTGCAAGCGCTCGAATGGTGGCTGTCGCCTCATCTGCGAGGTGGCCCGGGCCACGCGGCGAAACCCGAGGGACCACAGAATTTCATTGACAGTCGAGTCGCATGAAATGCGGCCCTGCTACCCAGACCGGATGGAAACCAATGAGTTCAAGCAAAGACACCACCGTGTTCCCTGAAAAGATCGAACTATTGATCGATGGCCATTGGCGGCAGGGAAGCGAAGGCAAAAGCTGCGAGCTCCTCAACCCCGCCACCGGCCAAGTCCTTACCGGCATTGCGATCGCGAGCCTGGCCGACCTGCGCAGGGCACATGACGCGTGCGTCAAAGGCTTCGCCGTGTGGAAGGCAACGTCAGCCGCAACGCGCTGTGAAATTCTGCGCCGCGCCGCTGAGCTGATGGAGCAGGACAAGGAGCACATTGCGACGATCCTGACGATGGAGAACGGAAAACCGCTGGCCGAGGCGAGGGCCGAGATCGGTTTCTCGGTCGAGGCTCTCCAATGGTATGCAGAAGAAGGAAAGCGTGCCTACGGCCGCATCATTCCCGGCCGGATCGAAAACCAGCGCCAGATCGTCCTGAAGGAACCGGTCGGACCGGTGGCCGCCTTCGCGGCCTGGAACTTCCCCGCCTCGAACGTGATCAGGAAGATTGGCGGCGCACTTGGCGCCGGGTGTTCGCTGATCCTCAAGGCATCGGAAGAAACGCCCGGCACAGCCGTTGCGATTGCCAGATGTCTTGAGAAGGCCGGCCTTCCCGACGGCGTCCTGCAACTGGTCTTCGGCGTGCCTGATGAGATTTCCGCCTACCTTCTCGCGTCTCCGGGCATCCGCAAGGTGTCCCTCACCGGTTCGACTTCTGTTGGCAAACTGCTGCAGAGACGGGCCGCCGAGACCCTGAAACGTTGCACCATGGAACTGGGCGGCCATGCGCCGGTCATTGTCCACCACGATGCCGACGTCGACAAAGCGGTCCCGGTTCTGTTGGCCGCGAAGTTTCGCAATGCCGGTCAGGTTTGTACCTCACCCACCCGCTTCTACGTGCATGACAGCATTTACGAACGGTTCGTCGTGCGCTTCGCCGAAGGCGCTTCCCGCCTGAAGGTCGACAATGGGCTTCAACCGGGAACCCAGGTCGGTCCGATCATTTCACAGCGGCGGCTGGCCGCCGTCGAATCGCTGGTCGAGCAGGCGAAAAGCGTGGGTGCGCGGCTGGTTACGGGCGGGAAACGATTGGAGCGGGAGGGCAATTTCTTTGCGCCCACCGTGCTTGCCGACGTGCCGCCAGACGCGCGCATTCTGCGGGAAGAGCCATTCGGTCCGATCGCATCGTTCATGGCGTTTTCAAAGTTCGACGACGTGATCGAGCGCGCCAACGCGACGCCCTACGGATTGGCCTCTTTCGTGTTCACCCGCGATGCCGCGCTGGCCCAGCGGACTGAACTCGCACTGGAAGCCGGTCTCGTCGGCGTCAACAACACGGCGATCTCGGCTCCCGAAACACCCTTCGGCGGGATCAATCATTCCGGTTACGGCTCCGAGGGCGGGAGCGAAGGTCTGGAAGCCTATCTCAGGACGAAATTCATATCGGAAGTTTTCCACTAGCCAGGACAGGCAATTGGAATGGCCGGGATCCGAGCCGCACACCGATTAAGGAACGGATTGAAAGGACAACCATGCTCAATTCCGGTATCGAGACCTCCGGGCCTGAAATCACCGCTGCCGTTGCGGTGCGCGAGCTGCACAAAAGTTTTGGCGCCCTCGAGGTGCTGAAGGGGATTTCGCTGACCGCCCGGGAAGGCGATGTCGTCTCCTTGATTGGCGCCTCCGGCTCCGGCAAGAGCACCTTTCTGCGTTGTATAAACCTGCTCGAGGTGCCGTCTCAAGGACGACTTTGGATATCTGGAGAGGAGGTCCGCCTCAAAAAGGGCAAAGGCGGTCTCGTTCCCGCCTCACCCCGGCAGGTGGAGCAGATACGGGCTCGGCTCGGCATGGTGTTCCAGAGTTTCAATCTCTGGGGACACCTAACCGTGTTGCAAAATACGATCGAGGGGCCGGTGCATGTGCTCAAAATGCCTAAGAAGGAGGCCATGGCCTACGCCGAGATCCAGCTTCAGAAAGTAGGCCTTTATGAAAAGAGGCACCAATATCCTTCCTATCTGTCAGGAGGGCAGCAGCAACGCGCGGCAATCGCTCGCGCGCTTGCAATGAAGCCGAAGGTAATCCTTTTCGATGAGCCCACCTCCGCCCTCGACCCGGAACTGGTCGGCGAAGTTCTTCGTGTCATCCGAACTTTGGCGGAGGAAGGGCGCACCATGCTGCTCGTCACGCATGAGATGAAGTTCGCCCGCGATGTATCCAGCCACGTTGTCTACCTGCATGAGGGGCGCATAGAGGAAGAAGGCCCGCCGAAGCAGGTGTTCGGCGCCCCAGTCAGCGCCCGTTGCCGCCAGTTCGTATCCGGAAACATTGCTGCTTGAGATTGCACGACGTCATCCGGACTTGTGGCCCGACCCGGCCTACCGATGGAAAGAAACTGCGATGGAATTCGAAGACATTTTGAAGAAGCTGCGTGAAAGATACGCCTCGGCCACGGACGACACCTTAGCGAAACAGGCCTTTCCGGCAGTCAGCAAGCGGCCGGCCCCTTATATCGGCATGCCGACATTTCTGGACGTGCCCTTCAGACAGATCGACGGTGAATCTCCGGACTTCGGCGATCTCCAGGTCGCGATCCTCGGCATGCCCATGGATATGGGTGTGTCCAACCGGCCGGGATCCCGCTTTGGGCCAAGAGCGCTTCGGTCGATCGAGCGGATCGGCCCTTATAATCACGTACTCCATTGCTCACCCTCCACCGAATTGCGGGTGGCGGACATAGGCGACGTCGCCTTTCGCAGCCGCTACCGGCTCGATCTCTGTCATGAGGATATAGAGCGGCGCATAGACCAAGTCGTCGGTGCCGGCGTTCTGCCACTTTCCGTCGGAGGCGACCATTCGATCAGTCATCCGATCCTGCGGGCCGTGGGCAAGAACCGGCCCGTGGGATTGATCCACATCGATGCGCACTGCGACACGGCAGGCATCAGCGACCTGACGAAATTCCATCACGGCGGGCCGTTTCGCAACAGCGTCCTCGATGGCGTCCTCGATCCGAGACGAACTGTCCAGATTGGCATCCGCGGCTCCTCGGAGGTCGCCTGGGACTTCTCCTATGAATCCGGCATGACGGTGATCCATATCGAGGAGGTATCGAGCATCGGGATTGCTGCCGTCATCGAAAAAGCCAGGTCGATTGTCGGCGATGAAGAAACCTACCTGTCGTTCGATATCGACAGTCTTGATCCGAGCTTCGCGCCCGGCACCGGTACGCCGGAGGTCGGCGGCCTCACGACGCGGGAAGCACTGCAGTTGATCCGCGGCTTGAAGGGAATAAACATTGTCGGCGGAGATGTCGTCGAAGTCGCACCGCAGTATGACGCGACGACGAATACCGCCCAGTCTGGCGCGCAAATCCTGTTCGAGATTTTGAGCCTGATGATGTTCACGCCCGCTCTCAGGTGATTCCACGGGATGTGGCAGGAACGTTCTCGTACTCAGATCGTGGTGTTGGCGTCGTGCCGCAAGGCCGGCGCGCATGTCCGATTGGGAGCAGTGCGACTTGGTGCATTGCGTATCCGAGGGCAAGTTGGCCGTCCTTGCCGTCCTTGATGAGCTTACCGCGAGCAGCGCCTCCTATTCGGAGTTGCACTGGATGATCATGTCGAAGAACAGAACAATTCCCAGCCGGTTCATCATTATATCGGCTGCCGCTTACGATACTGTGCGGGAAATCGACCACCGACCTGCAGTTCGAACGACCACAAAAGCCAGCCGTGCCGATCGTAACCAGATTCTTTCGGCTGGATGGAAAGATCGCGTGCTCGATTTCGAGAACCGAATGAAGTCGATACGAACAAATCAAAGAATTACCACGCGAGCGGGGGACTAGAATGGGCGATAGCCACATGATCATCCGGACCAACTTCACCAGCAGGCATGCCTTCAAGGTTCTGGGCTTGAGCCTTGTTGCCGCACTCGTGGGATTGAACCTGGCGTACGCCGGTGCGGTCGCCGGCGGGCGAGCCAATGTCGTGATCCAACCCGAGCCGTCGGGGCTGATGATGGGAGTGGTCCAGAATGGTCCGACCCTCATGGTTTCTGGAAACATATTCGAGAGCTTGTTGCGCTACGACGCCAATCTGAACCCGATGCCTTCGCTGGCCAAGTCCTGGGAGGTGTCGGATGACGAGATGACCTACACTTTCCATCTCAACGAAAACGTCGTCTGGCATGACGGGAAGCCATTCAGCTCGGAGGACGTGGTCTTCTCCATCGACGTTTTCTTGAGGGAGCTCGGCCCGCGTGTTCGCGTTCTTCTGGAATCTGTCGAATCGATAACGGCGCCTGACAAGAATACGGTCGTGTTCAAGCTGAAGAAGCCCTTCGGGCCGTTCCTCGGAATGTTCGACAATGCCACGATGCCGATCGTTCCCAAGCACCTCTATGCGGGCACGGACTACAGAAACAACCCGAACAACAATACGCCGATCGGGACCGGCCCATTCAGATTCAAGGAATGGGTCAAGGGATCCTACATCCGCCTGGTAAAAAACGAGCAATATTATGAACCGGGAAAACCGTATCTGGACGAGATATACTGGCATGTCATTCCCGATGCGGCGGCGCGCGCCGTCGCGTTTGAGACCGGCGCCGTTGACATCCTCCCCGCAGGTTCTGTCGAAAACTTTGACGTGGCCCGGCTTGCCGGCCTCGACAATGCATGCATCACCCAGGCCGGATGGGAGCTCTTCAGTCCAATGTCGTTTCTGTGGCTCAATAACCGTCAGGGTCCGACTGCAGACAAGCGCTTCCGCCAGGCGGTGATGTATGCAATGGACCGGGAGTTCGCCAGGGATGCGTTGTGGAACGGTCTGGGCAAGGTTGCGTCGGGGCCCATTTCTTCATCAGTCCGCTTCCACACAGAGGACTTGAGGCAGTACGAATACAACCCCGAGAAGGCGAAGGCCCTCCTCAGCGAAATGGGGTACGATGGCACGACAGTTCGGCTGCTGCCTTTGCCGTATGGCGAGATTTGGCAGCGCTGGGCTGAAGTCATTAAGCAAAACCTCGAGGAAGTCGGCATCAAGGTCGAGCTCACGCCTACAGATGTCGCGGGCTGGAACCAGAAGCTGAGCGAGTGGGACTACGACATCGCCTTCACCTACCTCTTCCAACTGGGCGATCCCGCCCTTGGCGTCTCCCGTACGTATCTTTCCACCAACATTGCCAAGGGCTCTCCGTGGAACAATGTGCAGGGTTACGAGAACCATGAGGTGGATGAGCTCTTCAACAAGGCGAACGCAGTTGGCCAGGAAGAAAGAATGTCGCTCTACGGCAGCATCCAGCAGAAGCTGTCCGAGGACGTCCCCGTGGCCTGGCTTCTGGAACTCGGCTTCCCGACAATCTATCGGTGCACTGTCAAGGACCTGGTGACGACCGCGGTGGGCGTCAATGACGGTTTCCGGGACGCCTACATCGAAAGGTGATGGATCCTCATTCTTCCGCCGGCGCGGAGGATACCGGGTACGTCGGATCGGACGCATGTCCGACCAGTCTTCCATCAGGCAAGCAAGGCCGCCGATGCTACGTTTCATTATCATGCGCCTGGGCAAGGCGGCAGTCGTGCTCGTGGCAGTCCTCGTGCTCAACTTCTTCCTGATCCATGCGGCCCCGGGCGATCCGGTCGCCGTTATGGCGGGCGAGGCTGGGGCGGCCGACGCCAAGTTCATCGCGCAGCTGAAGGAACAGTTCGGTCTCGATAAGCCGCTCCTCGTTCAGCTCGGAATATATGTGAAGGGCGTGCTGCAGTTCGATCTCGGCTTCTCCTATCGACAGCAGATGCCTGTCGCCGATCTCATCCTGGGCAGACTGCCTGCAACGCTGCTGCTGACGATGACAGCCTTCGTGATCGCGCTGTTGCTTGGCACCATTGCCGGCACGCTGACCGCAGCGCGCGTGGGTACATGGACCGATACGGCAATCTCCACACTGGCATTGTTGTTCTACGCCACGCCGCTGTTCTGGGCGGCGTTGATGGCGGTCCTGCTTTTCTCCGTCTATCTCGATTGGCTGCCCGGCTTCGGCTACGAGACGGTGGGCGCTGGCTTCACCGGTTTCCGACGCATGCTCAACATCGTCCAGCATCTCATTCTCCCCGCGGGTACGCTCGGCCTGTTCTTCGTGACCGTGTACATGCGCATGACACGCGCATCGATGCTGGAAGTGAGCCAGCAGGGATTCGTGAAGACCGCGAGGGCGAAGGGCCTGAGACAGTCGATCATTCTGCGCCGTCACGTCTTCCGCAACGCCATGCTGCCGGTCCTCACGCTGGCCGGACTGCAGGCAGGACAGCTGGTCGGTGGTGCGGTGCTCACGGAAACAGTCTTCGCATGGCCCGGTATCGGCCGTCTGATGTTCGAGGCGCTGACACAGCGTGACTACAACCTGCTGCTCGGCATCTTCTTCGTTTGTGCCGCGATGGTCCTGCTGTTCAATCTCATCACCGACATTCTCTATCGGGTCGTCGATCCGCGGATTCAGGCATCCTGATGACTGGTTTCTGGAAAAGATTTGTCCGCAACCGCGGCGCGGTATTCGGCCTGGCGATTTTGGCGCTGGTGCTGGCGATGGCCGTCGCAGCGCCGGTGCTCTTTCAGCAATCGCCCTGGCGCATCATGCAACGACCATTCCTGCCGCCGTTCCTTGACAGCCGGTTTCCCTTCGGCACCGACGTGCTCGGCCGCGATGTCCTCGCTGGTCTCTTCTATGGCGCGCAGGTTTCGCTGCTGGCCGGACTCGTCTCGACGGCTACCGCCCTTTTGATCGGCATTCCCATCGGTGCGGTGGCGGGGTATTTCGGCGGGATCGCGGACGACGTGCTGATGCGCTTTACGGAATTTTTCCAGACTGTTCCCAGCTTCGCCCTGGCGATCGTGCTGGTCGCCATCTTCCAGCCAAGCGTCTATTCGATCGTCGGCGCGATCGCCATCGTCAGTTGGCCGCCGGTCGCTCGCCTGATCCGTGGCGAAGTGCTTTCCCTGCGCTCCCGTGAATACGTCGAAGCTGCCATTCTGTCCGGCCAGTCCACTGCGACCGTGATCCTGAGGCAGGTGCTCCCCAACACGATGTCGCCCATCATTGTTCTTTCGTCGCTGATGGTGGCGACCGCCATCCTGCTTGAATCCTCGCTTTCGTTCCTTGGGCTCGGGGATCCGAATCTGATGTCCTGGGGCTACATGATCGGCGCCGCCCGAACGGTCATCCGCCAAGCCTGGTGGTTATCCTTTTTTCCGGGAGGGGCGATCTTGTTGACGGTCCTGGCGCTCAACCTCATCGGCGAGGGGTTGAACGACGCGCTCAACCCACGTTTGCACAGATCGGCAAATAGGGGAGCCAAATGACCGAACCGGTTCTCAGCATCGAAGGGCTGCGCATCGAACTGCCGGAGGCGGCCGATCGCGAGTTCGCCGTAGACGACGTTGACCTCAACGTGCACAGGGGCGAGGTGCTTTGCATCGTCGGCGAAAGCGGTTCGGGCAAATCCATGTCCGCCAACGCCACCATGGGTCTTCTGCCGGCGACCGTGAAGTCTACCGCCGGCAGGATAATTTTCGAGGGGCGTGACCTTCTGGTGCTCTCGGAAAACGAGATGAGGAAGTTGCGCGGACGCAAGATCGGTATGATCTTCCAGGATCCGATGTCCGCGCTCAACCCTCTGATGCGCGTGGAGGACCAGATTGCCGAAGTCTTTGAGGCTCACGGCATCCTTACGCCAGGAGAACGCAGGGAGCGCGCCAAGGCGCTTCTCGGCGAAGTTGGCATCTCGGATCCAGAAAGGGTGACGCGCTCCTATCCATTCCAGTTGTCCGGTGGCCAGCGCCAGCGCGTCATGATTTCGATGGCGCTAGCCCTGGAGCCGCAAATTCTCATTGCCGATGAACCTACCACGGCCCTCGACGTGACGACGCAGGCGCAGATTTTAAAGCTGATCCGCGATCTCCAGGAAAAACGCGGCATGGCTGTGATATTTATCACGCACGACTTTGGCGTCGTCGCCGAAATAGCTCAGCGCGTCGCCGTGATGCAGAGCGGAAGGATCGTAGAGACCGGAACGGTTGATGAAATCCTTCGGGATCCGCAGCACCCCTATACGAGGCAACTGCTCGCTGCCATTCCGCAGCCCGCTTCGGAAGAAAGCAAAAAATGCGCCGATAGACCTCCGATCCTCCAGGTGGAGAACCTGACGAAGACCTATCCCTCCGCTGCCGGTGCGTTCTCGAAGCGGCCGGGCGTGCGGGCCGTGAACAATGTCAGCTTCTCGCTGGCAGAGAGCGAGATTCTGGGCATCGTCGGTGAATCGGGCTCTGGTAAGTCGAGTGTCGGACGCTGCATCGTGCGCCTGATGCGCCCCGACTTCGGCACGGTTACGCTGGCAGGCCAGGACATGGCGCAGCTTTCGGGAAGATCGCTCCACGCGGCCCGCAAGATGATCCAGATGATCTTCCAGGATCCTGAGGCTTCGCTCAATCCCCGCGCCAAGGTGGGCCGCATCATCGCCGAGGGTCCGCTGGCGCATGGCGTGGACAGGGAGGAGGCATACGCACGGTCGGCCAAACTGCTTGAGCTGGTCAGGCTCGGTGCATCCGCAGTGGATCGCTACCCGCACGAATTTTCCGGAGGACAGCGGCAACGGATCGGGATTGCCCGCGCGCTTGCCCTAGAGCCACGCGTTATCGTCGCCGATGAGGCAGTCTCGGCTCTTGATGTCTCCACTCAGGCCGAGGTGCTCAGCCTTTTGGCCGAGCTGAAGGAACGCCTCAATCTGTCGATTATCTTCATTACCCACGATCTGCGTGTTGCCGCCAAGATTTGCGACCGCGTGGCGGTGATGAGACGTGGGGAAATCGTCGAGGTCGGTCCTTCCAGTATGATATTCACGAGGCCGCAGACAGAGTATTCCCGGTGGCTTGTGGAATCGATTCCGGGCCGCGAAAAACTTCAAGGTTCATGGAATCTATCGATTTGACAGCCGATCTATTGTCCGTTGTAGGGGGCGAGACGAATGGCGAGTGACGGTACCACGTTGCGCCCAACCGGATTCTGGTGGGACGAACGGTGCTTCTGGCATTCTGGCGGCAGCTATGCATTCGTCATGCCGATCGGGGGCTTGGTGCAACCGCTCGCAAGCGGGGGGCTGCCCGAGAACCCCGAAACGAAACGGCGGTTCAAGAACCTTCTGGAAGTCACTGGCTTAATCCGAGAACTGGATGTCTCCAGTGCAAATGCGGTTTCGCATGAAGAACTCCGCCGCGTTCATCCGGAAGAATATCTGCGCGACTTCAAAAGGCTGAGCGACGCCGGCGGCGGCGAGATCGGCGCGGGAGCGCCTTTCGGGCCGGGCGGATACGAGATCGGCGCAGTATCGGCCGGACTGGCAACATCGTCGCTCCGCAGCGTTCTGATGGGTCGCCAGAAAAACGCCTATGCGCTTTCGCGGCCGCCTGGCCATCACTGCCTGCCCTCGAAACCGAACGGCTACTGTGTGTTCGCCAACATAGCGATCGCGGTCGAAGCCGCATTCGCCGAACACCTGGCCGGCCGCGTCGCAGTGGTGGATTGGGACGTTCACCACGGAAATGGCACTGAAGCGATTTTTTACGAACGCTCCGATGTCTTTACCATATCCCTGCACCAGGAAAGGAATTATCCGCACGATACAGGCATGGTCGAGGATCGGGGTGGCGGCGCCGGACAGGGCTACAACATCAACATCCCGCTCCCCCCGGGGAGCGGACATGACGCTTACTGCTACGCGTTCGAACGGATCGTGGTCCCGGCGCTCCGGACGTACCGCCCCGACGCCATTGTGGTGGCGTGCGGCTTCGATGCATGCGGAGTCGATCCGCTGTCCAGGACGCTCGCCAGCGCGGAGACTTTCTCTACGATGACCGGAATGCTCATGGAGGTTGCCGATGAATGTTGCGACGGTAAACTCCTGCTGGTCCACGAAGGGGGATATTCCGAAGCCTACGTTCCGTTTTGCGGCCATGCGGTCGTCAGCAAGCTTTCCGGCTCTGACATCACTGCACCGGATCCGCTGGCGCTCCGCTTCATCCGCCAGCAACCAAACGCACGACTCCAGGACTTCTACCGGACGCTGATAGATGAAATGGCGGACTATTTTTCCAGGTGAGATTTCTGCTTGTTAGACTGGCCTTCCGGGGGCGTGGATTGCCGAGCCACTGTCCGTTTCGTCGATCGCGTGAGGCTTGCAACGGAGGCGATGGCATGCCTTATTCCGATGCCTGTTTCGCGGCGTGAGATTTCGGAGTTTGCCCTTGAAGGCGGCCTTGTCCAACCTGCGGGTTCGCGAGTTGCAAGCGATTTCGATTCTGGCGGAAGAGCTTCACTTCGGGCGCGCGGCCAAGCGGCTTAACATGAGCGTCGCTCCCTTCAGCCAGCTTATCAAGAAAGTGGAATTGACGTTGGGCGCCCAGATCTTCGAGAGATCGACACGCCACGTAGCTCTTACGTTTCAAGGGAAACGTTTGGCTGAAAACATCCGCTTCCTGCTCTCCCGCCTGGAACATAGCGTAGAGGAGATAACATCCAACAAGATCCTCGTTAGGCCGATCAAGATCGCATATAACAACGCGCTTGTTTTCTCTCATATCGGCGATATGTACAGGCATCTGAGTGATGATGTTAAATTTGATATTGAATTAAGCTTCAGGTCGTCCAGTGAGCAGAACGATCGACTCCAGACGGGCGAGATCGATCTGGGGTTGATGAGGAATTTTGAAATTGATGGGAGTCTTGCCCACCTTCCTCTGTTCTCTGACGAATTCATCGTGGCACTGCCTGAGGCGTATAAAGTGGCGCGGAAGCGCTCACTATCCATATACGATCTTCAGGCGGAGAGAATGTTGTTGTTTTCACCTGAGTTAAAAGACGAAGGAAAGTTGACGCGCAACCTGTATAGTCGCATACGGGAAATGCTCAATCGTGTCGACTTTCGCCCGAATGAGTATATCTTTGTGCACGATACTTGGACAGCGCTTGTGCTTGTAGGTGCCGAAGCGGGTGTCGCCCTTGTCCCCGAGTGGACTCAGAACCTGCGAATGCCGGGAGTGACCTTCAGAAGGCTCAAGGAGCGGATAGCAATCGGGAATGTCTCGCTTGCCTGGAATCCCGCGAATATAGCTCCACGGGTTCGAAGGACGATAAGTGCGATAGAAGCTCTCTACGCGGATCCTCGTTCCAGATAAAAGTCGTGAAATATGCTTGGCGCCGGGTAGCCGCCGGGCGGACGTTACCCTCACGACCTTGAAGGAAACCGCTGGCGTGATCGCTGTCGCGACGGTCCAGTCCGACACGACTCGCAGCAAGAACCAGCAAGCAAGGCCAAGCTTGCTGATGAACGGCCTGAACGAGCAAACCGACACCGTCAAAGAAGAGGATCGCTCCGCGTGCCTTCGACCTGAATGGCCGCGTGACTACCGTCCTTCCGGACGCCCCGTGCATGATCTCCTCGGGCGTGGTGAATGCCGTTCAACCCAACGAGGAGGACCTGGAACGCACTCGTCCCAAGGAATGCCAGCGTCGGAAGGAAGAGGCCTGCGTCATCGGCGGTGGAGATCCGGCACCGGCGGTCGTCACCTTCACGACCGAGATGGCCTCGGTGGCCGTCGACGAGCTGATCGCGGTGCTCACCAGCTTCCATGGCATGAAGGGCGTGATCCCGAACCGCGTTCGCCGCTGGCATGCCCGTGACAAGCGCTTCATCGCCCCCTGGCACCGAGATAGCTGCCCGGCCTGCAATTCCGTTTGGGCTTGCGGCGCCGGCGACGTCACGCCATTTCTCGACATGGTGGACTGAGCGGTGAAGAACAGAATCGCACTCTTCCTGCGCTTTTTTGGGGTTCCTCCCGTTCGATCTGTTCACCGAGAACACGCCGACCTTTCCCGCCGCCGTGCCCACATGGACAACTGCTCGTCGTGCTCGACCGCAGATCGAGAAGGGGGCATGCCTGTCCTGCCCGGGCGGTTGTGGCAAGACCATCAGTCTCTCATTAAACCCCGGTCGCCGGCCACGTTGGAACGTATTCCGAGATTTCTGGCATCGGCCCACCGTGCAGCCATCGGTGCATCAGCTGAACGATTGTGGTTGCCACTTCTGGATCAGGCAAGGGCGTATCGATTGGTGCGCCCATTGATGCCCAAAGTCCCAATCCAATCCGGGGGAACCGCAAATATGGTCTCGATCGCGCCTACCTATGGATCGCGTGAACTAACCAGCCCGACAGGTTTTGGGAGGCCAAACAAGATTGTTAAACGAACGAATCGGGGGCGCGTTGCGATCCGGCAGCTCTGGGGCCGCAATCAGTCAGTCCGCTTTCGCCATAAGAGTGCGAAAAACTGCCGTTCTGCTTGCGATCTCTTCACCGTCATAATGGTCTCGAAGCTCCCTATCCTTTCCGGTTCAGTTAAATCGCATGATTGAGTTGATGTTGGTTTCGATTCTTAGGAACTCGGTGCGGACGTCGTGGCTGAAAGCCGTGACCGCAACGCATGCTTGAGTCACCGATCCGAAACACTGGTGACCGCCCCGCCACCTACATCATTCCCTACGACATCATCGGTGCGCGCAGGATGGACGCAAAGCGTTTTCTTGCGCACGAGAACAACGATATTCCAGCCGGTGCCGCGAATTGCCTGACTCTGAGCGCACTCAGCGCAAGGAGTCGGCGTGGCAGCATCTTGTTGTCAAAATTTGATACTGCCATTTTTAATATTGATAATCTGATCAAGGCACTGTAGAGCGTCCACCCCGTGGAGGGGGAGTGCTGCTTCCGAACGGGACGCCCCGCGTGACGGGCTCCCCCGGCTGACTCAATGTGTACAGGAGGAAACTGTGCTCAGCATCCGCATGTCACAGGATATGCTCGCAGGCATCATCTTCATGGCGATCGGCGCAGCCGCGCTCCTGTTCGGGTCGGACCTCGACTCCGGAACCTCGTCCGAGATGGGCCCGGGTTACGTGCCGCGCGCGCTTGCCCTGATCATCGTGGCGCTTGGCGCCGTCACCAGCCTGCGCTCGCTGTGGATGCAGAAAGTGGCGGTCGGAACCATCAGCCTGCGTCCTATCCTTCTCATTCTCGCGGCCTGCGTCGCCTTCGCGTTGCTGGTCGACAGGGTCGGCTTCGTACTCGCCAGTTCAGCGTCGGTCCTGATTGCCCTGTTCGCGATGGACCGGCCGTCCATCGGCTACGTCCTCGGCATGGTAGTTCTCCTTCCGGCCGCCCTCGCGCTCGTCTTCATCATCGGCCTTGGTCTGCCGTTTGAACTGTGGTGGTTCTGAAGATGGATCTGCTGCTCAACAATCTCGCCGTCGGCTTCTCCGGCGCCGCCACGCTTGAAAACGTCGGCTATGCCTTCATAGGCTGCCTCCTGGGCACGCTCGTCGGCGTTCTGCCGGGCATTGGCGTCGTGCCCACGGTGGCGATGCTGCTGCCGCTCACATTCGGCATCGACCCGCTGTCGGGCCTCATCATGCTCGCTGGCATCTATTACGGCGCGCAGTATGGCGGCTCCACCGCGGCCATTCTCGTGCGCATGCCGGGCGAGGCGGGTTCTATTGTCACGACCCTCGACGGCTATGAGATGGCGCGCAAGAACCGCGGTGGCGCGGCCCTTGCCATCGCGGCCCTCGCGTCCTTCTTCGCCGGCACGGTCGCCACGCTGTTGATCGCCGCCTTCGGCTCGTCCCTGGCCGACGTCGCCATGCACTTCCACTCCGCGGACTATTTCTCGCTGATGGTGCTGGGCCTCACCATGTCGATCGTACTGGCGCAGGGCTCGATCCTGAAGGCGATCACGGTGATGCTGATCGGCTTCCTGTTCGGCCTCATCGGCCTCGACCTCAATTCAGGCGTCCAGCGTTTCACCTTCGACATGCCGGACCTGTACGAGGGCGTCAGCTTCCTGGCGATCTCTATCGGCCTGTTCGGCCTGGTCGAGGTGGTGCGCAACCTCGAATTCCCCGAGGTGTGCGGCGAGAAGCCGACGATGGGCATCCGCGACCTTTATCCCACCAAGGAGGAGTTGCGCGATGCCGCTCCCGCCACGGTGCGCGGCACGGTGCTGGGTTCGATGCTCGGCATCCTTCCCGGCGGCGGCGCGGTCCTCGCGTCCTTCGCAAGCTATACGCTCGAAAAGAAGCTGTCGAAGAAGCCGGAAACCTTCGGGCACGGTGCGCCCGCCGGCGTGGCGGCGCCTGAGGCGGCCAACAATGCGGGCGCGCAGACAAGCTTCATTCCGCTGCTCACTCTCGGCCTACCGTCGAACCCAATCATGGCGCTGCTGATGGGCGCGATGATGATCCACGGCGTCGCGCCTGGCTCCGCCATCATCTCGGAGCGTCCGGAACTGTTCTGGGGCCTGATCGCGTCGATGTGGATCGGCAATCTCATGCTAGTCGTCCTCAACTTGCCGCTGGTAGGGCTGTGGGTAAAGCTGCTGACGATCTCCTACAGGATGCTGTTCCCGGCGATCATGATGTTCTGCCTGATCGGCGTCTATTCGGAAGGCGGCAGCGCATTCCAGGTGCTGCTTCTCGGTGGCTTCACGCTGTTCGGCTACCTGCTGATGCGCTGCGGCTGCGAGCCGGCGCCGCTGATCCTCGGCTTCATCCTTGGCCCCATGATGGAAGAGAACCTGCGCCGCGCGCTGAACGTGTCGGGTGGCGACTACAGCATCTTCATCGACCGTCCCATCTCGGCGAGCCTGCTCGGCGCCGCGGTGGTTCTGCTGGTCGTGATGTCCTTGCCCGGCCTGCGCAAGAAGCGCGCCAAGGTTTTCGAGGACTAGCCGGTTGCGGGCGTCCCGCTCCCCACCCGATCCGCCCAAACAAACACCACTGGAGATCCTGTCATGGCCAATCTCGTCGGCCTCGCTGCAATGTCCCATTCCCCCTCGTGGGACCTCTCCCGTGACCTGACCGGTCCGGGCCAGGAATTCGTCGCCGCCATCGAGCGCCTGCGCAAGTTCAACGGCGAGAAGGTCGACGCCATCGTCCTGTTCGGTCCGGATCACTACCGCAACTTCTTCTATGACGTGCTGCCGCAGTTCTGCATCGGCATCGAGAAGGTCGAAGGCTATGGCGACTACGACAGCCCGTCCGGCCCGCTGCTCTGCGCGGAGGAACTTGGCCGTCACATCCTAGGCAACCTGATGGACACCGGCTTCGATCCGGCGGTGTCGCTGAACATGAGCGTCGACCACGGCCACACCCAGCCCTATGCGGCGGTCAATCCCGAGCTCGACATCCCGATTGTGCCGATCATGATCAACTGCCAGGGCGGCCCGCGTCCGAGCTATCGCCGCGTGGCCGATTTCGGCCGCGCAGTCGGCGACGCCATCCGCAGCTTCCCGCAGGATCTGAACGTCATCGTGATGGGCTCGGGCGGCCTGTCGCACTTCCTGCCGAAGATGTCGGCGGACGACGAGGCCACGCCTGCCGAAACCCGCGACTACATCATCAACGGCCGTGAGCGCTCGCGCGAGGTGAATGCCGAGAAGGAGCGCATCTCCAAGGAGCGCCGCGCCGAGGGCCGTACCGGCAAGGTGTCTGAGAGCTGGGATGCCTGGTTCCTCGACATGGTCGTGACCAACAATTTCGAGCCGCTGCACAGGCTCGCGGACGCCGAGATCGAGGCGGCCGCCGGCAACGGCGCGCATGAGCTGCGCAGCTGGATCGCGGCCGCCGCCGCATGGGGCCGCGACATCCGGGTCGTCGGCTACGAGGCGGTTCCGACCTGGATCACCGGGATGGGCGTGATCGGCGGCGGCATCTGCGCGCCGGATGGTGAGTGATCGAAGGGACCGAAGCGATGACTGAACACGTGAACGACTACCGTTCGATCTGGACCGGCCTGCGCGACACCGCGTTCGAGCAGGGCTTCGTCACCGTCAACGGCCTCAACACCCGCTACGTCCGCTCGGGCACCCGCGGCAAGCCGTTCCTAGTGATGCTGCACGGCACCGCCGGCCACTGGGAAGCCTTCTCGTCTAACTTCAAGGCGCACAGCGCCGACTTCGACATCCTGGCGCTCGACATGATTGGCTGCGGCTTCACCGACAAGCCGAACCATCCGCTCGAGATCAAGGACTATATGGGGCACGTCCTCGGCTTCCTCAACGTCATGGAAGTCGGGAAGGCCCACTTCATGGGCTGCTCGCTGGGCGCGTGGATTTCCGCGGCGATCGCCCGCACCTACCCGGAGCGGATCGGCAAGCTGGTCCTGTTGTCGGCATCCGGCTACTTCTCCAGTGCCGAGAACCGCGGCCGCATCATCTCACAGCGCACCAAAGCGGTCGATGATCCGTCCTGGGAGAACATCAAGGCGATCTTCAACAAGCTGCTGGCGAAGGAAGAGAGCCGCATCGATGACCTCGTCGCGCACCGCCAGGCCCTCTACCGGATGCCGGAGATGAAGCAGGGGATGCTCAACATCCTCGCCCTGCAGGACCCAGATATTCGCGAGCGCAACCTGCTCAAGGATGACGACTGGCGGGCGATTACGGCGGAGGCGCTGGTCGTCGGCTCGCTTGCCGACGCCGACGAATATTTGCGCACCGCGCAGGTCGTCTCGAAGCTGATGCCGAATGCGCGCTATGTCGAGATGGAAGGCGTCGGCCACTGGCCGCAGTTCGAAGACCCCCACACCTTCAACCGTCTCAGCCTGGAATTCCTCACTGCCTGAGGTCAGGCCCATCCAACCTGACAGCAAACCCCGCCAGGATCCTGGCGGGGTTTTCTCTTTTCAGAGTTCGTACTGGGCGAGTTCGGCGGTGATCGCGGCCACCGCCTCCGTGACGTCGTCGGTCATCTGGGCGAGGTTGTTGCCCACGAAGCGGAACGACGGCCCGCCGAGGGCAATGCAGTAGGCGAGACGGCCGCCGGAGAAGATTGGCGCTGCGACCCCGCTGACGCCGTCGTCACGCTCCTCGTTGGACACCGCGTATCCCTGCCGCCGCACACGCTCGAGTTCTTTCTCGAGCAGGCTGCGCTCCGTGATGGTGTTGGCCGTATAGGCGACCGGCGTGAACATCTGGAACATCGCCTCCACTTCCTTCTTCGGCGAGAAGGCCAGCATCACCTTCGCACCGGCCGTCGCCGGCCATGGCAGGGTGGTGTTGCGCAGATAAGGGATGCGCACGTGGTGGCGGCAGTCGATTCTGTCCACGGGAACGAGTTCCGGCCCGATCAGTTCGCGCAGCGACGTGAATTCGCCGAATTTCTCCGACAGACGTTCCAGATGTGGCCGCGCAATGCGCATGACCGTGGTCGAACTCTTGGCGACGCGCGCCAGTTCCACGATCTTGGCCGAAAGCTGGAAGCCGCCGTCACGATCCTCGATGATCAGCCCGTAGTGCTTGAGGCTGTTGAAGTATCGGTAGATCGTCGATCGCGGCATGTTCAGGTGCTGCGCCAGCGCGGTTGGGGTCCAGACCGGGTGGGCCGCGTCGAAGGCAAGCAGGATCTCGATCGCACGGTCCGCGGTCGAATTGGCGCTGACCGCCTTCTCAACTCCGTTTGTCTTGCTGGTCATTCTTGCCCCCTCATTCTGCGGACAGATCCATATCAATTTTCGGCTAAGATCAGCAAGTTCCCTTGCCTTTCAACGGCAACTGGCCTATTGGCAGCCAATTCTCTCATATTGTGGTAAATTGAATATCACAAAATGATCAGTACTAGGAGGAAACGTCTTGAACGGAAGCTCTTCTTTCACCCGCCGCGCCCTGTTTGGCGCTGCATTGGCTGTTTCTGCCTTCGCCGGCGCCGCGCAGGCCGAGGACAAGTACCCGAGCGGTCCGGTGAGCATCGTGGTACCCTTCGCGGCCGGCGGAACCACCGACGCGATCGCCCGTCTTGTCGCTGAAGAACTGCAGACGCGCTGGGGTTCGGCGGTCGTCGTCGAGAACAAGCCGGGCGCAGGCGGCGTCATCGCAACGCAGGCCGTGGCGCGGGCCAAACCGGATGGCCGCGAGATCTTGTTCACGGACATCGGCATTGCCCTCAACGAAGTGACGATGCCGAAGCTGCCCTACAAGCTGGCCGAGGACCTGCGTCCGGTCGTCACCGTGGGCGAGTGGCCGCTGGCGGTGCTCGCCGGCTCCAACACCGGCATCAAGACGATGGCCGAACTTATCGAGCGCGCGAAGACCGAAAGCCTCGCCCTTGGCACGTTCGGCCCGGCCTCCTCGCCGCACCTGGCTGCCGAGCTGCTGCAGTCGGTCGCCGGCATCGACCTGAAGATCGTGCATTTCAAGGGCGTCAGCCCGGTCATCCAGGCCATGGCGTCGGGCGAAGTGCAACTCGGCGTGTTCGGCGTCGGCGCTGCTGCCGGCGAAATGGCCAAGGGCACGATGAACGTTCTGGCGCTCGACTATCCGTCGCCGCTGGTTCCGGGCGTTCCGACCTTCGCCGAGGCGGGCCTCGAGGGCCTGCGTGCGATCGCCTGGTGGGGCGTGTTCGTCCAGAGCAAGACCCCGGACGCGATCGTCAACGAGGCCAATGCCGCCATCAACGAGGCGCTCGGCTCGGAGCGGGTGAAGGCCTACCTCGCGACCAATGGCTACACGTCGGCCGGTGGCGCCCCCGAGGCGCTGCAGCAGCGCGTCGACGATGCCGTCGGCCTGTGGGGTCCGCTCGTGCAGAAGGCCGGCATCGTTTCAAAGTAAGCCCGGACATCTACGGAAATTGGTGACGGCCGCCCCTCCGGGTGGCCGTTTCCGTTTGCGGGGAATGCTCGCCTGTGAACAATTATGTTATTGCGAATCGGTAACAACTTTATCATAAAGCGGGACATCTGTTTTCGAGCTCAGGCTCGCGCTGACCGGGAGATAACCATGGCCCAGCACAATCAGTTCGATGCGGACGTCATCATTGTGGGGGCGGGGCCGGTCGGCACCACCCTCGCGAATCTGCTGGGGACCTACGGGGTCCGCACCCTTGTGCTGGAGCGCGAGCCCGACATCATCGACTACCCGCGCGCTGTCGGCATGGACGACGAGGCGCTGCGCGCCTTCCAGACCACGGGCCTGGCCGAGCCGCTGCTCAAGAACATGATCCAGAACACGCTGCTGCGCTACCACCACTCGAACGGCAAGCTGTTCGCGGAGGTCGGCCCCAAGGCGAAGCCATTCGGCTGGCCGCGCCGCAACCTGTTCATCCAGCCACTGTCGGAAAAGGTCATCCGCACAGGCATCCAGCGCTTCCCGCATGTTACAGTCCTGACTGGCCACGAGGTCGAGAGCTTCACCCAGGACGACACCTGCGTCACCCTCGACATGAAGACCGCCAATGGCCCGAAGGTGATGCGGGCGCGCTACGTGGTCGGCTGCGACGGCGGCAAGTCGACCGTCCGCAAGGGCCTAGGCATCCAGCTTCTCGGCGACACCCATCCGTGGCGCTGGCTGGTCGTCGATCTTCGCAACGATGACCGCTTCGAGCCATACTCGGCGATCTACTGTGATCCGAAGAACCCCTTCATCGTCATCGACCTGCCTTACGGCCACCGTCGCTTCGAATTCCGCCTGCGTCCCGAAGACACCGACGAGAAGATGTCGGACCCGGCCGAGATCTCGCGCCTGCTGCGCAAGCGCCTCGGCCCGGACGAAAAGCCGGAGATCATCCGCGCCCGCATCTACACCCACCACTCGCGCATCGCGGCGAGCTTCGGCGAGGGCCGCATCTTCATCGCCGGCGACGCCGCCCACTTGCAGCCGCCGTTCTTCGGGCAGGGCCTGAACTCCGGCCTGCGCGACGTGATGAACCTGTCATGGAAGCTGGCTATGACCGTGAAGGGCAAGGCCGAGCCGAAGTTGCTCGAAACTTATGAGCAGGAGCGTAAGCACCACGCCGAACAGATGGTGAAGTTCGCCACCGGCATCGGCAAGTTCTACGCGCCCTACAGCCACTTCACCGAATATTTCCGCAAGGCGTTCTTCTGGTTCGTGCATCGGATGCCGTCGCTGCGCGACTATGTACTGCAGATGAAGTTCAAGCCGATGCCGTTCTACGAGAAGGGCATCGTCGACCACTCCAACGTCGGCGGCAAGGCGTTGGTCGGCCGCATGATCGTGCAACCGAAGGTGGCCGACGCCGAGGACCGGCCGATGCTGCTCGACGACGCGATCGGCAAGGGCTTCGCCATCATCGGCATCAACGAGGACCCGGCCGCGCAGCTTTCGCCCGAAGACCGCGCCTACATCTCCCGCATCGGCTCGATCGTGCAGATCAACCGCTCGCGCCGTGGCAAGGCTGGCTGGGAGGCTGATCCCGACACGCTGGTGCTCGACGACCTCGACGGCGTCTTCCGCGACATGCTGCTGAAGTCCCCGAAGCAGCGCTTCTACATCCTGCGCCCCGACCGCTACGTGTTCGCCGTGTGCGACCGCCACGAGTTGGCCGGTGCGGTTTCCCGCCTGCGCGCCCAGCTAGGCGAGCCGCGCCAGGCATCTTTCCAGATGGCTGCGGAATAAGAACATGGCAGGAATGACCCCTCAGGATCACAAGGAATGCGGCCTGGCGCTCTACGAAGCCGAGAAGGCCGGCCGGCAGATCAGCCTGCTGTCGCAGCGGTTCCCGGGGATGGACCTGGACGACGCCTACGCCGTCCAGAACGAGATGCTCGCCGCCCGCGACGCCGCCGGCCTGCGCCGCATCGGCTGGAAGATCGGCCTGACCTCGCGCGCCATGCAGGAAGCGCTGCAGATCACCACGCCCGACTCCGGCGTCCTCTACAACGACATGCTGTTCGCCAATGGCGCGGCGGTGCCCGCCGGCCGCTTCATCCAGCCGCGTGTCGAGGCCGAGATCGCCTTTGTCCTGAAGGCCGACCTGGCCGGACCGGACCTGACCCGCGCCGACGTGATTGCCGCGACCGACCATGTCGCGCCGGCCCTCGAGCTGCTCGACACGCGGATCACCCGCAAGGATCCGGTCACCGGGGCGATCCGCAAGGTCACCGACACCATTGCCGACAACGCAGCCAACGGCGGCATCGTGCTCGGCGACGGCCGTTTCGACGCCGGCGCCATCGACCTGCGCTGGATGGGCTGCGTGCTCAAGCGCGACGACATTGTCGAGGAGACCGGCCTCGGCGCCGGCGTGCTCAACGACCCGGTCATGGGCATCATCTGGCTGGCGCGCCGCATTGCCAATTATGGTGACAAGCTCAGCGCCGGCGACATAGTTTTGTCCGGCTCGTTCATTCGTCCTGTCGAAGCGCCGTCCGGCAGCCACTTCGTTGGTGACTACGGTCTCTTCGGCGAGGTGCACTGTGACTTTCTCTGACACTTCGACCCTCGCCCCCGCTAACGGCTTCCGCGCCGCCCTCCGGCGCGGCGAGGTGCTGACCGGCTTCTGGCAGGGGCTGACCTCGGCCGAGACCGTCGAGATCAGCTCCCGCGCCGGCTTCGACTGGCTGCTGTTCGACGGCGAACATGCCCCCAACGATATGGCGATGCTGCGCGACCAGCTGCGCGCCAGCTTGGGCGGCACCGCCTATCCGGTGGTACGCGTGGTTGCCGGCCATGACTGGATGATCAAGCAGGTGCTCGACATCGGCTTCCAGACCGTGCTGATCCCGATGATCGACACCGCGGAAGAGGCCCAGCACGCGGTCCGCGCCTGCCTCTATGCACCGGAAGGCAAGCGCGGCGTCGGCGCAGCGCTTGCCCGCGCGTCGGACTTCGGCCGCCGTTCGAAGTATCTCGCCAACGCCAATGACGAGATCTGCATCCTGCTGCAGGTCGAGAGCGCCAGATCCTTCGAGAACCTCGACGAGATCCTGAAGATCGAACGTGTGGACGGCCTGTTCATCGGCCCGGCCGACCTGTCCGCCGACCTCGGCTATCGCGGTCAGCCGACGCATCCCGAAGTACGGGCTGTGATCCGCGACGCGACGCGCCGGATCCGCGCCGCCGGCAAGGCGCCCGGCATCCTCCTCGGGACGCCCGAGCACGTCGCCGAAGCGCGCGAGGACGGTGCCCAATTCATCGCCGTCGGTTCCGATGTCGGCGTGTTCATGCGCGCGGTCACCCAGCTTGCGGAACTGTACCGCGCCAGTTGACGCGGCCGTCGCCCAACTCCTGCCGAGAGATCGCAATACTGTCCGAGGTCCGTGGCGAAATTCTTTACGCGGCTCCTTCATCGGGTAGTTCGCCAAAGAGGCCAAGCGCCTCCATGGCGACACGATTCCGGCCCCTCAGCTCGACAGGCGCTACTGCAATCGCTCAGCCGGTCGGCATGACGGCCGCCATCACCCCCGGGACCGAAAACCAGCGCGACAATGCACGTCGAATCTGCGCCGGACTGATTGTCCGCTTCCAGGAGAGGGCAAAGTTTACCCGCACGGCGGAGTTGGGGACGCGAAACGGCCGTCGAAGTTGGAAGTAGTCACGTCAGCAACGTGCTCAATCGGACCATTCGTTGGACTCTGCTAGTGAAGGTGGCCATGGCGAGGGCATTTGTCATCTTCAGACATAGTTGTTCATTCAGGACGGCCCGAACGATCGACATCTTCGGAGATTTCCTGCCGGAGTTTCGGCCCCTTCGCCAGCCTGCGTCCTAGTGCAGTGACGAATGCCTCATAGCGCTCTCCGGCTTTGGCGCGTGCGGCTTGGGCTGCGGGTTCAGGCAGGGCCGGGGTAGTCGCCAGCCAGAAGCGGATGAAGATCGCCGGGGTTTCGACCGAGATTCCGACGGACGGCGCGTGGCGCCGGCCGGGGAGGCGCGCCATGGGATTTGACTTCGGCTTCGCGCTCTCCACCGTGCCAGCGATCCTGAGCGGAGCAATTTTGAGCGGGACAACGCCTTTCGAGCGGGCCGCGGCGAAACCTTGGCTGTCAGGACGCGCTTTCGAAATCGTGCGCCTCGTGGCAGCTAGACACGGCGGTTCAACGATGCTCAGCGCCGATTCCGATGCGGGGACCATAAGCTGCTTAGCCGCAGCGTGCTTGTGGAGCCTGTCTCTAGCTTTTTCCTTGGCTTCGCGGACCGACGGAGACAGATGCTGGTCGGAACTTCCTGATATCCTGATCGTAGCCAAATTTGGTTCGGTCAGTGGCGGTAGCACTTCCTTGGTGACCCGCTTGCCGTATTCCAGCTTCGCCCAGTATCCACGTTCCGGTGTTGGAATATGGTGGCGATCACAGGTCTTCTTCAACGCCGTACCCGTAACGCCATAGTCTGCTGCAACTTTGGTCATGGGTTTGGACCAAACCTGCTCGTAAAGCTCTTCCCGAGAAACTGTCTTCACCCTCTCAACCTCTGTCGTCCATGCAATGTGCTCGATCCCAGCCCGCCATCCCAGCGATCCACGATCGAGGTGGAGCATTGATTTTGCCGGTTTTGACGGTACTTTATCGGCGCGTCGGATTCGACGTTTGCGGTCTATGTCTCACTCCGAAGCGGCCGATAGATGCCGATAGTTCACAGAACTTTTTTCAGCTAAATTCGCTCCTGAAAACCCAGCAAAATCAAAAGACTAGGTTTTTGACGGTACCTTTCACGGTATATTCACCCGACAATTTTATTTTTCGCAAAGATATCAGATACTTAGGGCGGAAGAAATATTAGAGTGGGAATGATTCAGGCTCATCCGAACAGCGTTGATCGTACGCCAGAATCCGACATAATTCTCTGACCCGACACAGTTTTTCGCGACGGGCCTACCGATGCATATCGGTAGGCATAGATCGCATTGCCGCCACGGCTGACGGCCTCTCCCCCAAACGGGCGGGCGAATTCACGAGACGCTTTCCCTTGTGGCCCCTCTTTCATTGCATAGATCGTGCTGCCGACACGCATGACAGCGTGCAAATCGGCGGGTACTACGCTCGACCTGCGACGCCGCCGACGATGCGCAGGGCGCCGAAGAGGAGAGCATCCCGACCACGCACGGCAGGTCGCGTCGGCTTGCCGTCATTCGTCAGAAGCGGCGCATGACCTGGAATCGTGGGCATCGTACCCTTGTAGGTTGCGGACGAGGAAATCGAACACTCGCTGCGATTGGCCTGGCAAGAAGTGATAACCCTCCTCAATGAAACAGACTTCGGCTTCGGGAACATGCCGCTCGAGCCGAAGGCGTGTGTCATAAGAATCGATAAGCGCGTCACGCCCGCCCATTATGGCGAGGAGCGGCATTGCGAGCGCCTCCAGTGCTGCATTGCTAAGCTGCGGAATCTTGATTGCGCGTGGTTTGATGGTGCGGTTGATTCTCTCCATGAGAGGGGAGATCGCCTCAAGATCGACAGGTAGATGCTTAGGCGCTGGCCCGAACACCTTCTCAAGAATCTTCCGCTTCCCCCAACCGCCCAGCAGCAAGTAGGGTGCGACGGCGAGGAGAAAGTTCTTCTGCCGCCCGATGCCCGCGGGGCAGATCAGCGCCAGCGCGGAAGCTCGTGACGGCCGCCGCATGGCATAGTCGAGCGCTAGCCAGCCGCCGAGTGATGTGCCCACCAGCGCTGCATGGGCAAGTCCAAGTCCGGTGAAGACATCGTCGAGCCAGATCGCGTAGGTGTCACCGATGAGCGGCGGCCTCACCCGAGCGCTCAGTCCCGCCTCGCCGATCATATCGACCGCATAAAGCCGGAAGCGACCTGACCAGAGTGCGACGTCGGGCCGCCATGCGGCGCTATTCGCCTGAGCGCCATGGAGCAGGATCACGGGAGGCGCCGTCTCGGGACCGCAGGCGAGCACGAACGTCGCGCCTTGCGAAGTCGGCAGTTCGATCTCCTGTCTTGGCACAGGCCACTGATCGAGCACCGCCCGGTATTCCCGCATAACTTCTACCGCATCGGCCTCGCTGCGAAAGACGGGATCGCTCATCGCGAAAGCTCCAGTTGCAGTTCGATAAGCTCAAGCAGTCTTGCCGCATCGGACGGAGCGGCGATGAGCACGATCTTTAAATCGCCGCTCGTCGGATCGAAGGCCGTGTTGAAATGCAGCGGTCTGGTTTCGGCGTCGCCTCCCAGTGCCCCGGCGCCGAGAAAGGTCGCCATGCGCTCGGCCACTTCGGTAGCTAGGGCCGGAATCTCGACAATGACGGTCGCACGGACATCGCGAGGTGGCGGGGTCCGCCCACTCGCGATGCCGGCGAAAGCGTCAAGCTTGGCCCGGTCGATACGATAAGCCTTGCCAATCCGCGTGGCTTGCAGGCGGCCTTCGCGGATGTACCGGAGGACGGTTTTGGGATGGACTTTCAGCTCTTCCGCGGCCTGTTCGACCGTCATGAGCATGTTCGACATGAAAAAGAACTCCCTAATGCTCCTATATATTCCTATAATAAGGAACAATTGAGAGCAATAGGTGTTAGGAACGACTCCGTGATTGAGGATGCCGGCGAGGCGATGAAGGCCCCCTAGAATGACGATCGACGGATAGAGGCTCCTTACGGAGCGGCGCGGCTTCGGTGTTGTCGCCCGCCGCAACTGGCTCCCGAAGTACAGCCGTCTCGTCTTTGTCGCCCCGCTTCATATCGGCGGATAGCCGCGGCGAAGCTGGGCGTGGCCGCATGGTCAACGTCGGCGCAACGTTGAGCTGGCGCCGGACAATCTGTTGGCCGGCATCGTTGATCGTTCCTGGCAGGCATTGCGGATCGCTTGGATTAGCCGGTCGTCGTTATCCATTGCGAGCTCCCGCCTTGGCGACAGTCAACGCCGTCCTCGTCCTGATCGGTGATCGAGATTGCGACTGCTGCAATCTCCGTGATAGCGCGGGTCATGACTCGTCATTGACCAATCAAAGCTCAACATATAGAAGTAATCATTTCCGGAAATAAGGGGTTCGTGATGGGCGGTTATGCCGTCTCCCTCGCTGTCCGAACGGGCGAGTTGCACGCTCGCATTGGCCGCCGTGCGAAATCCGAGTGATAGCATCCAGTCGACTTCCGGCTCTCCGGTTCCGGACGCTTACGATTCAGTGGAGATGAAGTTTTGGCCCAAGACCCACTCAGTATGACCTTTGCTGCGCTCGCCGATCCGACGCGGCGGGCGATCCTCGCTCGTCTGGTCGCCGGGGAAGCTTCGGTTACGGAACTCGCAAAACCATTCGACATGACGCCGCGGGCGGTTTCAAGCCATATCGCGGTCCTTGAAGCGGCTGGCTTGGTAACAAAGGGCAGAGATGCACAGCGACGCCCCAGCCGTATCCGGCTTGAGCCCCTCGCACAGGTCGACGGATGGCTGGAAACATACCGTCAGCTTTGGTCGAAGCGCTTCGACAACCTTGAGCGGCGTCTTGCGGAACAACAGAAGGCCGGCGCGCGCAAGCGTGATGAATGAAGTGCCCTTCCGTTTCCGGCCGTAGCGCACCCGCCGTTGCGGCGGACGCTCGGTGCTCGGATTCCTCGTGACGAGCGCAGTCCGAAGATAGGCGGAGTTGCATCCTTTACGGAATCTATTGCTTCCGGAAGTGATGGCTTCTATATAGGGGGCGAAGAGGTTGTTCGACAGGGTTGGCCTATGCCGCCTGCTCAACATCCTACTTGGTCGTTCGACGCGATCGATCGCTGGATGGAGAGCCACCGTCAGTTTTGGCACGACCGGCTCGATGGGTTGTTGGCTGGTCCCACAAGGGAGAAAAACGTGACCTTAGCTCGCCAAGACAATCTCGCGGATTCCAAGATTTCGATGCAGCGCGTGTTCAACGCGCCTCGAGCGCTTGTGTTCGCAAGCTGGACTAATGCCGAGGATGTCGCAGCCTGGTTTGCCCCGGATGGCTTCACGGTTCTCAGCTCTGACATGGATGCGACGCCCGGTGGCCGCTGGCGAGTGACCTTCCGGTCTGATGCTGGGGAGGTTCACGAAGAGTTCGGCGAGTTTATCGACGTGCGCGAGCCTGATCGGCTTGAGTTTAGCCTGACCCAGCGCAGCAACGGCAAGAGCGGCCCAAAGACGACGGTGACCGTCGAATTCACTGAGACGGGCGGGCGCACTCACATGGCGTTCCAGCAGTCCGGCTACGCGTCAAAGGCGATGCGCAATGGCAACGCCGAAGGGTGGGCCGAGTGCTTCCGCAAGCTGGAAGCCCATCTCACCAGAACCCTTGCTCATTAATGGAGATCGACGATGTCGAATGCCGAAGAAGACGTGCGTAACGAGTTCAAGGAATGGCTGGTGGCAGCGGGGAACAAAGACCTCGATGCCGTCATGACCAAGATTGACGACGATATCGTCTCCTACGAACACGACGCCCCCTTGCAATACCAAGGGGCGGCGGCGGTGCGCGAAGTCTGCCGTCAGGGATTCGAAGCGATGGCCGGCGAGTTCAGCTGGGAAATCCCCGACCTTCAGATCATCGTTCGCGACGATATCGCGGTGACCTGGGGTTTGAACCGGATGACGGCGAAGCAGCCGGGCCAGGACGAATTTGAGAGCTGGTCTCGCGGCACGCGCATCTTCCAGCGGAAAGCTGACGGCTGGAAACTGATCCATCAGCACGTCTCCTACCCTTACGATCCGGAGACCGGCGAGGCAAAGCTCCGCTTGCGACCCTAGTCAAGCCGCTTTCCGGTCGAAGGCGGGCCGGCGTCATACGCGAGCATCGCGAACTGGTTCGCAATGATCGTGTCGTTCTCCTCGTCGGGCTCGACACCGCTCCAAGCGGCTCTCGGTACGCTTGGCCAAGCTGGAGAGGGCCTGTCTACGCCAGCAACTGCGCCGGCACGCCGAGCACTGGCCCGGCATCGGCCAACAACTGGTCAAGCGTGTACACCGTGGCACCATGCTCCGATGCGATGGCGAGGTGCAGCACATCCCGGCGCGAAGCCCAAGCGCATGTTGATCGGTAAACTTCGCCGCCGTTCGGAACGGTCCTCCCGTCACGCCAAGCACGGTGAAGCTCTCGCCGACCAGCTTGTTGAACATGGCGAGCGCCGCCGCGCGATATTCCAGGCTGAACTGCCCCGTCCGCGATTTGATGGCCATGGCGGACGACATCTCGGTGACGGTCCAGTCACTGATCACAAGCTGCGCCGGATCCTGCTCCGCCAGCCAGGCCTGAACGCGCGGCGTGCCGAGATAAAGCATCAGTAGCGATCGCCATCCCGCATGGACCGCACGAGATCGGTTTGCGCGGCTTCACCTGCGATTGACAGATCGTTTCATTTAAGTTGTGATGGCGGAGCGTTTTGAAACGAGGGCGCTGTCCAAATGCCTGGACGCCGTGATGCCGAGATTCGCAGGATCGGCAGGCAAGTTCGCCTGCTACGAGAGAAATCCGGCCGCACGCTCGCGCAAGTCGCCGAGATTGCAGGCCTTTCCGAACGGGCCGTGCGCGAGCTCGAGGCCGGGCGCACCAATCCGAGCCTCACCACCGTGGTCGGCATTGCGGATGCGCTCGGGGTTTCCTTGGATGAACTCGTCATCGCCGCGCGGCGCAATGTGCCCGCCGCCGATTTCACACCTGTCTCCGCCGCCGGCGATGCGGCGACGATGCTGACACGGGAGCTTCCCAGCCCGCGCATGCGGGCCCGGCTCGTCAGGCTCGATTCCGAACCCGGTGACGCTCCCGTTATCCCATCGGCGGCCATGTTCGGCCACGTGCTCGGCGGCGCAGTCATGGTCTCGCTCGACGGCGAGGAAACGATGCTCAACCGCGACGACAGCTTTCACGCGCAGGCGGGCGTGCTGAGCAGCTGGCGGGCAGGGGCATCAGGCGGGCACCTGCTCGTCGTCGAAACAGCGGCCGACAGCCTCGCGGGACCAATGTTTTCGCAAGAGGAGGGGGAATGACTGCAACGAGCTATATCGTGGCGACCGATGTCGGCGGCACCTGCACCGACACCATCATCGTCGCCTCGACCGGCGAAATCCATATCGGCAAGGCGCTCTCGACGCCGCCCGATTTCGCCGACGGCGTCCTGAACTCCATCCAGTCCGCTGTCGACCTGATGGGAGTGACGCGCCGCGAGGTGCTCGAAAACACGTCGCTGTTCGTGCACGGCTCGACGGTCGTCGACAATACGGTCCTGACGCGCGACGGCGCGCCGACCGGGCTCATCGCCACCGAAGGCTTCCAGGACACGTTGCTCGTCACGCGCGGCGCTTATGGGCGCTGGTCGGGGCTTACCGAGGAAGGGATCAAGAACCCGGTAAAGACCGAGCGCGCTCCTGCGCTGGTCGAGCATGGCGCCATCGCCGGCGTCAAGGAGCGCGTGGACTGCGATGGCGAGGTGGTAGAGCCGCTCGATCGCGCCGCCGCCGAGCGCGCTGTACGCTTCCTCATCGAGGAGAAGAAGGTGGAGGCGATAGCGGTCTCCTTTCTCTGGTCGTTCTTCAATCCGTCGCATGAGCGCGCAGTTCGCGACCTCATCGCCAAGGTCGCACCGCAGGCCTATGTGACGCTCTCCAGCGAAATCGCGCCGGTGCCGGGCGAATACGAGCGCACGTCGACCGCCGTCATCAACGCCTATGCCGGCCGCATAGCTCGCGATTATCTCAACTCGCTGCAAAAGCTGCTCGCCGAGAACGGCTACCGCGGCCAGACGATGGTCATGCAGGGCTATGGCGGCCTGCTGCCGGCGGGCGAGGCGGCGGAGCGCGCCGTCGGCATGATCGAATGCGGCCCTGCGGCCGGCGTGATCGGCGCCAAATATCTCGGCGACATGATGGGCGACAAGGACATCATCGCTGCCGACATGGGCGGCACGACCTTCAAGGTGGGCGTTATCCAGGGCGGCGAGCTGGAATATGCGCGCGAGCCGCTGGTCGACCGCTTTCACTATGTCGCGCCCAAGATCGACGTGGTCTCGATCGGCGCCGGCGGCGGCTCGATCGTGCAACTCCACCCGAAGACGAAGCTGCCCACGGTCGGACCGCGTTCGGCAGGTTCCAGGCCAGGACCAATCTGCTACGGGCTCGGCGGTACGGAGCCGACGCTGACGGACGTGATGCTGCTCATCGGCTACATGGAGCCTGAGCATTTCCTGCGCGGCTCGATCACGCTCGACCGCGATAATACCTACCGAATTTTCAAGGAGAAGATCGCCGATCCGCTCGGCAAATCGGTCGAGGAAGCGGCGATAGGCATCTACCGCATCGCTGCCGCGCAGATCACGGACCTGATACGCAAGATTACAGTCGAGCGCGGCCTGGATCCGCGCGATTTTGTGCTGCATTCCTTCGGCGGGACGTGCGGCATGCTTGCCTCCGCCTTCGGCGAGGAGCTTGCGGTGCGCCGCATCGTCATCCCCTACACGGCCTCGGTGAATTGCGCCTTCGGCCTCGTCACGGCTGATGTCCGTCATGAATATTCGACCACGACCACACTGCCCGCCGAAGCTTCGCCGGAGGAGGTGAACGCTGTTTTCGCCCCGCTGGTCGAGCGCGCGCGGGCGCAACTCGCAGCCGAGGGCTTTGCGGACGGCTCCACACGTTTCGTTTGGTCGGTCGACCTGCGCTACCGCCGCCAGGTTCACGAGGTGACGACGCCGGTGCATGCCGCGACGCCGCTCGACGTCGCGGGTCTGGCCAGGCTGATCGAGGATTTCGAGAGCCTTTACGAGCGCAAGTTCGGCAAGGGGTCGGCCTATCGCGAGGCCGGCATCGAGATGACCATGTTCCGGCTCACCGCCAGCGGGCTCATGCAGCGGCCGAGCATGACGAGGGAAAAGGAAGGCCCGGCCGACGCCAGTGCGGCCAGGATCGGCCGCCGGCCGATTTTCGTGGAGGCCAAAGGGGCGCTCGTGGAGGCCGACATCTACGACTTCACCAGGCTCGCGCCGGGCAACCGGCTCGCCGGCCCCGCCGTCATCCACACGCCGATCACCACGATTGCCGTGCAGCAGGGCCAGAGCGCCCGCATGGACGGCTACCGCAACATCGTGCTCGCGATGGAGGGATGACCATGGACCCGATGACCTTCTCGATCATCCGCCATCGCCTGTTCCGCATCGTCGACGAGGCGGTGATCACGCTCAAGCACGTCTCCGGTAGCGCCATCACCAACGAGGGCCACGACCTCATGGTATCGCTCTACCGGGCGGACGGCTCGCTGCTGATGGGCGGCGTCGGCTTTCTGCATCACCTCACCAGCGCGGCCGAGGCCTGCAAGTCGATCATCCGCCGCTTCGAGGGGCGCATACGCGAAGGCGACGTGTTCCTGCTCAACGATCCGTACACCGCAGCGCTGCACACCTCCGACATCTATCTCGTCGCGCCGATCCACTTCGAAGGCGAGCTCGTCGCCTGGAGCGCCTGCTTCGTCCATGTCTACGACATCGGCGCGATGAATCCGGGCGGTTTCAGCCCGCTGTCGACCGACATCTACACCGAGGGTTTTTCCTCGCCCGGGATCAAGATCGTCGACCAGGGCGAGATCGTGCAGGACGTCATCGACACCATGCTCAACATGGTGCGCTCGCCCGAGATGGTCATGCTCGATCTGCGCTCCATGATCGCCTGCAACAACGTCGCGCGCGAGCGCATGCAAGCGCTGATCGCCAAATACGGCCCGGAGACCGTGGACGAGGCCGGGTCCGAGCTGATCCGCCAATCCGAGACGCTGCTGCGGGCCCGGCTCAAGGAACTGCCGGACGGCGAATGGCAGTCGCGGCAATATCTCGACGTGAACGGCGAGACCGCGACGGTGCGGCTCACCATGAGCAAGACCGGCGACCGCCTGGTGTTCGATTTCACGGGCTCCAGCGACCAGAGCCGACACGCCATCAACTGCACGAAATGGGCCTCGCTCGGTGGCCTGTTCGCGCCGCTCTTCCCGCTGCTCTGCTATGACATCACCTGGAACGAGGGCGTGATCCGCCCCGTCGAGATGATTGCGCCGGAAGGCTCGATCGTGAACTGCACGAGGCCCGCGCCGGTTTCGGTCGCGACCGTCGCCGCCATCCAGTCGGTCAACAACGCGGCCTGCGCCACTTTAGGCAAGATGCTGGCTGCCAGCGACCGCTACCGCGACCAGTCGAGCACGGTCTGGCACGCCAACCACTTCGCGATCTTCAAGTTCGGCCGCAACCAGAAGGGCGGCTTCTCGATCGGCATCCTCACCGAGACCTTCGCCGGCGCCGGCGGCGCGCGATCCTTCGGTGACGGCGTCGATATCGGCGGTGAGATCCCCAATCCGATCTCCCGCATGGCCAATGTCGAGACGGTCGAGGCGAATTTCCCGATCCGTTATCTCTTCCGCCGGCGCATGAAGGATTCGGGCGGTCCTGGGCAGTGGCGCGGCGGCGCCGGCGGCGAACTCGCCATCGTTCCGCATAAAGCGCCGGACGGCGGCATCAACTACGTGATCTCCGGCAAAGGCGCCCGCCATCCGATGAGCGACGGGCTGGCCGGCGGCCTGCCCGGCGCGCCGAACAAGTATCTCTGGGTGAAGAAGGACCGCTCCAATATCGGCGAGATGTCGCCCGCGGGTCTGGCGGGTGTTGCCGAGCCGGTCTCCTGGGGCGTCTTCCCGCTGATGGGCGAGGACGCGCTCTATGTGCGCTGGAACGGCGGCGGCGGCTTCGGCGATCCGCTGGAGCGCGAGCCGAATCGTGTCGCGGATGACGTTGCCGGGGGCCTGGTCAGCGCCGAGGCCGCACATGACATCTATGGTGTTGCGCTCGGCGGCGATGGCGCGGCCGATCTGGCGGCCACCGATGCGCTTCGCCGCGGGCGCAAGGCCGAACGCGTGGGCAGGGAGGCAGCGCGATGAGCGAGACGATATCCTTTTCGCCGACGCTGGTGCTGAAGGGCAGCAGCGGCGCCCGCCGGATCGCCTGTCGCGCCTGCGGGCACGAGCTGGGCGCGTCCGATGGTGTCTGGAAGGAACACGCTCTCCTCGACGAGCGGCCGCTCGGCGAGGCGGGCGGAGGGACGTTCAGGACCGAGGGCGACGTGCTTTTTCGACGCTTCTACTGCCCGTCCTGCGGCACAACGCTAGACGCCGAGACGGCGCTGCCGGGCGAACCTTTCCTGATCGATCGCGTGAGGAGCTGATGGCCAGGCGCGAGCTTGACGCGGCAGGATCGTCGGCGGCAGCCGGCGAGACCCTCGGCGAGCGACTGCGCTTCCTCCGACGCGAGAAGGGGCTCAGCATCGCCGATCTTGCCAAAGCCTCCGGCGTGCCCGGGAGCACGATCAGCAAGATCGAGAATGGGCTCCTCAACCCGAGTCTTGTCCACGCCATCAATCTCGCCTCGGCGCTCGACGCCAATCTGGGCTTCCTGGTCGACCGTTCGCGCACCCGGCACGCACGTTCGTCGGTGGTTCGGGCGGCGCAACGCAGCCGGCGGGACTTTCCCGAGATGGGCATGGTGCTCGAAGACCTGAACATTGGCTTCGTGCCGGGCGTGCTGGAATCGCGCGTGGGCCGCATCAGGCCGCAGGCACATTCGGGACTGGAGCGGATGAGCCATGCCGGCGAGGAACTCGCGCACGTGCTTTCCGGCACCATCACCTATGATCTGGACGGTGAGGAGTACCGACTCGGGGAGGGCGATACGCTCCATTTCAAATGCGACGTGCCGCATCGTTGGGCCAACCACGGCAACCGCGAGGCGGTCGTGCTGTGGGTCTTCTCCGACGGACTGTCGTTCTAACAAGGAAGAAAAGCATGATCAGCCAGCACATCATCGATCGCGTGGTCGCCCGGCGCGGGCGGTTGCATCTGTTCGACACGCTGCCGGCCGCGCATACCGCCCTGGTCGTCGTGGACATGCAGAAAACCTTCTGCGAACCCGGCGCGCCGGCCGAGGTGCCGGCCTCGCGCAGCATCGTGGATGCCATAAACCGTCTTGCCGCGGGGCTGCGCGCCGCGGGTGGCACGGTGATCTGGTGCACCCATGCCAATGTCGGTGTCGGCGGCAACAGCGACTGGCGCAACTTCTTCGATCATTTCGTATCGGACGATGTGCGGACCCGCACCATCGAGAGCCTCTCGCCCGGTGGCTCCGGCCAGGCGATCTGGCACGAGCTGGACGTGCACGAAAGCGATCTCAAGCTCTTTAAGAACCGCTACAGCGCCCTCGTGCCGGGCTCCTCGCAGCTCGAGCGTATGCTGCGCAGCCTCGATATCGATACGCTGCTGATCTGCGGCACCAAGACTAACATCTGCTGCGAATCCACCGCGCGCGACGCCATGATGATGGATTTCAAGGTGGTGATGGTGTCGGACGGCACGGCCGCGCTGTCGGACGAGGAGCATCAAGCGGCACTCGAAAACATCATCCAGCAGTTCGGCGACGTGCTCACCGTCGACGAAATCCTGGAGCGGCTGCGCCCGTAGGGACGGCCGGCATTCCGATCGACCGAAAAAAAACAAAAGGGGAACTCTGATGCTGAAGCAACTTGCCGGCGCCGCATTGGCGCTCACCGTCCTGATGGCACCGGCCTATGCCGCCGCCAAGAAGATCGCGCTCGTCCTGCCGGGGCCGATTACCGACGGAACGTTCAACTCCGCCGCCAACAAAGGCATCGAGGCGGCCAAGGCGAAATACGACGTAGAGGTCGTAATACGCGAGAACACCGACTTCGCACAGATCGAGGACGTGCTCCGTTCCTATGCGGAAGAGGGCTACGATATGGTGATCGGCCACGGCTTCCAATTCGCCGAGCCGGTCATGAACATCCATGCCGACTATCCGGAAACCTTCTTCGTCGTGAATACGGCGCAGGTCTCGGCCGAACCGAACGTCGCCTCCTTCGACAACCGCTGGGGCGACGCGGGCTACATCGCCGGCGCGGTTGCTGCGCTCTACACGAAGAGCGGCACGATCGGCCATATCGGGGGCATTCCGGTGCCGGTGATAGAGGCCTACAACCAGGGCTTCGAGCGAGGCGCGAAGCGCTTCAAGCCCGACGTCAAGGTTCTCTCCGCCTATGTCGGCTCCTTCACCGACATTGCACGCGGTGCGGAGATCACCACCTCGCTCATCGAACAGGGAGCGGATGTGGTGACCTCGACCGGCAACGAGAACGTGGTCGGCACCATCCAGGCCGCACAGAAAGCCAAGGTGCATGCGATCGGCACCGCCTTCGACAGCCAAGCCATGGCTCCCGAGACGATCATCACCACGGCGCTCATCAACATGGACGTCAACATCGACCTTGCGGTCGGCCGCCTGATGGACGGTACTCTGAAGCCCGAGAAATACGTCCTCGGCCTTGATGAGGGCGGCATCGGGCTCGCCCCGTTCCGCAATTTCGAGAAGGAGTTCAAGCCCGAGGACCTCGCCAAGATCGATCAGCTGATGAAGGACATAAGCGCGGGCAAGATCGACGACCTGCCCTGATCGACCGATGACGTCCTCGAGAATGGCGCCGCTCCTTACGCTGGAAGGCGTGTCGAAGCGGTTCGGAACAGTCGTCGCCAACTGCGATGTCAGCCTCTCGGTCGCGGCCGGCGAGGTCGTGGCTCTTGTCGGCGAGAACGGAGCCGGCAAGTCGACCATCGTCAATTTGCTCTCGGGTCTGCTCGAGCCGAGCGCAGGGCGGATCCTGGTCGACGGCGAGCCGGTGCGCTTCTCCTCGCCGGCCGTGTCCGCCGCTGCCGGCATAGGGGTGGTGCACCAGCACTTCATGCTGGTGCCGACACTTTCCGCGCTCGACAACGTCGCGCTCGGCCTGCCCGAACTCGGGCTCGGCCGGCTCGACCGTGCCGCGCTCGCTGCGCGGGTGAGGGAGGTGGCGGCGAGGCTTGGCTTCCAATTCGACGGGAAAGCACGCATCGATGGACTGGATGTGGCCGAGCAGCAGCGCGTCGAGATCGTCAAGGCGCTCATGCACGACGTGCGCCTTCTGATTCTCGACGAGCCGACCGCAGTGCTCGGGCCGGAAGACAAGGAACATCTCTTTGCCACCATCCGCCGGTTGAGGGCAGAGGGCACCGCGGTCATCCTCATCACGCACAAGCTGGAGGACATCTTCGCCGTTGCGGACCGGGCGGTCGTCCTTCGGAACGGCGCCGTGGTCGCCTCAGCGGCCGTGGCGGAGCTTTCCAGGTCGGACATCGTACAGTCCATGATCGGCACGCGCGACGCCGCCGAAGCCGGCGCGATCGTCTCGGGACGGACTGCAGCCCGCGAAACGGGGCCGACGGGCGAGGTGATCTGTCGTATCGGCGACGTTGCGCTGAAGCGGCCAAACGGCTCCGTCGCCGTTTCCGGCCTTTCGCTCGAACTGCATGCGGGCGAGATCGTCGCGGTGGCCGGCGTCGACGGCAACGGGCAAAACGAGTTGATGCGCGTGCTCGCCGGCATGGCGAGGCCGGATCATGGCTGGATCGAATGTCTTGGCGAACGATCGGACGGGCGTCGCTGGAACGCCAGCCGGCTGCGACGGATAGGCGTCGCCCACATACCTGAAGACCGCCGCCGCTCCGGCATCGTCGGCTCCATGACGCTGGCGCGCAACTACTTGCTTCGTCATGTCGAGCAGCCTGCATTCTCACACTTTGGCCTATTGCGCGAAGGTCGGCTGGAGCGCGTCGTCGGTGAGCGGCTTACGGCATTCCAGGTCCGGTGCACCGGACCTGCGGACCGCATGGAGCGGCTCTCCGGCGGCAACCAGCAGAAGGTCGTGCTGGCGCGCGAGATGGACGGTGAACCGCGGTTGATCCTCGCCGCGCACCCGTCGCGCGGGTTGGACATCAAGACAATCCGCTTCGTTCACCATCTGCTCGAAGGCGCCCGCGACGCGGGCAAGACCGTGCTGCTCCTGTCGTCCGACCTCGACGAGATTCTGCAACTCGCCGACCGTATCGTCGTCTTTGCCGGCGGCCTCACGTTCGGTCCGGCGCAGCGCGACGAGATCGACCGCAACGAGATCGGCGCCTGGATCGCCGGCCACGCGGAGGCTGCGGCGTGAGTGCGGCGGGCCTTCGCAACGAGGCGCTGGCCGCCTGCGTGCTGCTGGTATTGATGGTCTTGGCGTCGATCGTGATTGCGGGTGCGAACCCGTTTGGCGTGATCGGAGGCATCGTCGAGCGAGCGCTTTTCACACGCGCCGGGCTGCTCGAAGCAGTCCTGCGCACGATCCCACTCACCATTATGGGGCTCGGGATCGCGCTTGCGTTCCGGGCCCGCGTCTTCAACATCGGTATGGACGGCCAACTCATCGCAGGCAGCGTGCTGGCAGTGGCCTTGGCGCCTTTATTGCCCGCCAACCCGGTCGGACTCGTGCTTTTCCTCGTCGCCGGGATTGCCGGTGGCGCCGTGTGGGGGGGCATTGCCGGCCTTATCAAGGCGCGCTTCGGCGGCAACGAGATCATCGCCACCATCATGCTGAACTACGTCGCGATCCAGCTTTTGTCCTGGCTGATGCGAGGGCCGATGCAGGAGACGATGAAGATCATCCCGCGCAGCGATCAGATCGACCGGGCGCTCCGGCTACCCATCCTCTTCGATGGCACGCGGGTCCATCTCGGCCTCGTCATCGCGGTGGCGGCGGTGGTGTTCATCGCACTTCTCGCCGGCCGCTCGCGGTTTGGTTTCAAGCTCGACGTTGTCGGGGCCAACGAGCATGCGGCCCGCTATGCCGGCATCGATCCACGTTGGATCGCCGGTATCGTGCTTGCATTCTCGGGGGCGCTCGCAGGTCTCGCCGGTGTAGTCGAGATCTCCGGGCTCTATGGTCGCCTCCAGGAAGGCTTTGCCCCGGGCTTCGGCATTGCGGCAATCGCGGTTGCGCTGGTGGCGCGGCTCAACCCCTTGTTGGTGCCGCTTTCAGCGTTCCTGTTCTCGCTGCTCTATGTTGGTCTCGGCGCGCTCGCCCGCAACGGCGTCGTACCGTTCCCGATCATCAATATCATCGAGGGTGTGATCATCCTCGTCTTCCTGGCGGGCAGCGTTGCCCTCAATCGCCGAAAGCCGGTCGCGGAGACCCTAACAGATGAATGAGGTGCTGTTCCTCAGCGGGCTGCTCGCCGCCGGCATCCGGCTTGCGACCCCCATCGCGCTTGCTGCGGTCGGCGAGACCCTCTCGCAGCGCGCCGGCGTAATCAATGTCGGCATCGAAGGCATCATGCTGGTTGGTGCGTTCATCGCCGTCCTGTTCTCGGTGCTCACCGGCAGCCCGTGGGTCGGCTTGCTTGCGGCCATGATCGCCGGTGCGTTGCTCGGCGCACTGCATGCGTTCTTCGCCGTCCGGCTCAAGGTCGAGCAGATCGTCAGCGGCATCGCCCTGCTGTTCCTCGGGCTTGGCTTGTCCGGCTATGGCTTTCGGCTGACGCTCGGAAAGGACGGCGCGGCGGTGCCGGTGCCTGGCTTCAGCGAGCTGAACTTGTTCGGCCTTGCCGAACTGCCGGTCATGGGTCCCGTCCTTTTCGGCCAGCATGCGCTGGTCTATCTCGGCGTCATTTCCGCTGCCGTGCTTGCCTTCATTCTCGCCCGGACCCGCCTCGGCATCATGATCAAGGCGGCGGGCGACTATCCGGCCGCCGCGGATGCGGCCGGCGTGGGCGTCGACAGGATACGGTTCCTATGCGTGACGGTCGGCGGGGTATTCGCCGGGGCTGGCGGGGCGTTTCTCTCCACCGCGCAGCTCTGGGGCTTCGTCGAGAACATGGTGGCAGGCCGCGGCTTCCTCGCCATCTCCTGCGTGGTCTTCGCGCGCTGGAACCCGCTGCTCGCCATACTGGTGGCGCTCGGCTTCGGCATCGCCGATGCCGCCCAGATCCGCATGCAGTCCTGGTTCCCGGACGTGCCCTACCAGTTCTTTGTCGTCGCGCCCTACATCGTGGCGATCGTCTCGCTCGCGGTAGGCTCGCGCGGTAGCCGTATGCCGGCCGGATTAGGAATTCCGTTCAAGGCAGAGCGGTGAAACCTATGCGCCAATCCGGTATTGGCGCTCCGCGATTGTCGAAGCCGATCAGAATCTTACAACTGCTCGCTGACAATGCGACTCATATGCAGCTGTTGAGGATGCGCGGCGTAGCAGTTCCGGCCGCGCGGGAGGCCGCTGCATTTTATGAAATCCATTTCAATGAATAGTGACCTCGGTGTAACGTTTATCTCCCGGAGGGAGGACGTGACGCTCAGAGGTGTCCATCAGGAGTTCGGCCGGCCGTACGATCGCCGGATTGTGCTCGAGGCGGTCGGCCTGCATGGCCCGACGACGCGCGCCGCAGTTCCCCAACGGATGGGAATTACGGCTCAGACCGTTTCCATCGGCATACGTATCACGTCGATCGGCGCAGGCCGGGTGTCCGCATGCTAGGCTTCCGCATGGCAGTGCCCGGATCGAGCGTCCTGTCGCCCCGTTTCGGCCATATGTGCGTCGGCGGACGGGAGCGCGACGTCCTCGGCGCGGACGGGGAGATCGCAGCATGACGACGCCACTGCTCGTGCTGGAAGACATCCGCAAGAACTTCGGCGCGATCGAAGCGCTCAAGGGCATCTCCTTTTCCATCGGCAAGGGTGAGGTCGTGGCGCTGCTCGGCGACAACGGCGCAGGAAAGTCGACGCTTGTGAAGATCATCTCCGGAGGACTCGATCCGACGTCGGGACGCCTGCTCTTCGAAGGCAAGGACTTCATGGCCAAGACCCCGGCCGAGGCCAAAGCTGCCGGCATCGAGACCGTCTATCAGGACCTGTCGCTCTGCACCAATGTCGACGTGGTCGCAAACTTCTTCATGGGCCGCGAGATTACCCGCAGGTTTCTCGGCATCCCCGTCCTGGATGAGCGCGCCATGGAGCGCGAGGTGGCGAACGCGCTGGCCAATGCGGGGACACGAATTCCTTCCTTGCGCACCAAGGTCGAGCATCTCTCTGGCGGCCAGCGGCAAGCGATCGAGCTCAACCGTTTCGTTCACTGGGGCGGCAAGCTGGTGCTGCTCGACGAGCCGTTCGCGGCGCTGGGCGTCGAGCAGACGCGCCGTGGCCTCGACATGATCCGCAAGGTTGCCGCTCAGGGCGTCAGTGTCGTCATCATCACACACATCATGCAGCAGGCGTTTCAGGTTGCCGACCGGATCGTCGTGATCCGCCACGGTGTCGTGGCCGGCGATGTCCCGCGATCGAAAACAAGTCCTGACGCGGTGATCGGCATGATCACCGGGGAGACCCTTGCCAGTACCGGACCGGCAGGCGGCGGGCATAGTGAGGGGTTTTCCGGTTAGAAGAGGAGCGAGAACATGAAGCGTATGGCATTATCCGCCTTCGGCGTTCTGGCATTGGCGCTCGCCATGTTGACGCCGACCTTCGCCCAATCGAAGGGCACGGTCTATTACCTTGTCCCAACCCTGCTCGACGAATTCCAGACCGGCTCCGTGACCGCGCTGGAGATGTTCCTGAAGCAGGTCGGCTACGAGATGAAGACGCTCAATGCCGACAACAAGACCGATGCCCAGCAGTCACAGGTGAACGACGTGATCGCGCTGAAGCCGGCCGCCATCGTCCTTGCCGCCGTCGATTTCAATGCACTGAAGCCGTCAGTCGAGGCGGCGCGCGCGGCCGGCATTCCGGTCGTGCAATTTGACCGCCAGATCACGGCGACGCCTTCCGACTTCACCTCCGTTGCCGGCACGGTCGAGATCGGCCATGTCGCGGCCGAGCAGTCCGAGAAGCTGTTGAAGGCGAAGCATGGTTCGGTAAAGGGCAAGATACTGCAGGTGCTCGGCGACCCCGGCGATCCCTATACCCTCGACATCCAGAAGGGCTTCGAGGAGAAGATGAAGGCCTTCCCGGAAGTCACGATCATCTCGCACCCGGCCATGCAATGGGAGGCGAGCAACGCCGGCACGATCGTCGCAGATAGCATCGTCTCCAACCCCGACATCGACCTGATCTTCAGCCACGCCGCCCACCTTTCGGTCGCCGCTGCGGCGTCGCTCGAAGCAGCCGGTAAGAAGCCCGGCGACGTCATGATGATGAGCTCCAATGGCGCGCCGGTAGGCCTCGACCTCATCCGCAAGGGCTGGCTCAACGTGGAGGTGGAGCAGCCGCTCTACGCGCAGGCTGCGGCCGTTGCCATGTTCATGGACAAGGTCGTCAACAAGCGGGAGATCAAGGCCGGCAACTATGAGGTGCTGGGCCTGCCTGCGGTGCTGACAATCGAATCCTGGGGACCGAACATGAAGATCCCCGGCGCTGCGATCACGAAGGAGAATGTCGACGATCCGGCCTTCTGGGGCAACCTGAAGCCGCCGACCGAGACGGTGAGGCCGGTAGAGTAAGTCTCGATTTGCCAGTGTCGCCGCGCTGCCGACACGCGGCGACATTCCTCCCGCTCGTTTGGACAGCAATCGCCGGACGGGAAGGCTCCACCCCGAATTCGGTACGGTCGATGACACCACGCAGCCGCCGCAGCCTTGAGCTTGTCCTGGACAATCTCGTCTGGTTCATGCTGCTCTTCGTGCTGGCGATCTTCTCGATCTTCGTGCCGAACTATTTCCAGCTCGGCATCTTCGCCAACATCATCGAAGCCTCCAGCGTGCTCGGCGTGATGTCGATCGGTCTGGCGCTGGTCATAATCGCCGGCCACATGGACCTCTCCGTGGAATCCGTCGCCGCGCTCTCGGCCATGGCGGTCGGCATCCTGTTCTGCTCGGCCGGCATCGGTCTCGGCATTACGCTGAGCCCGGAGTGGCTGATGGCGCCTGTCTCGTTGCTGATCGCTGTCGTCGTTGGCGCCTTGATTGGCGCTCTAAATGGCGTGCTCGTGGTCAAGCTCCATATGAGCGCCTTCATCATCACCCTGGCGTCGTACATCTGGGTGCGCGGATTGGTGCTTGCCGTCTCCGGCGGCCGCTCCGCGCAGGACCTCGCACCGGCCATTCGCTGGTTCGGCATCCAGAGGCTGTTCGGCTTGCCGCTCACCGCCTGGATCGCGATTGTCTCGTTCGTCGTCTTCTCCTTCATTCTTTCCAAGACCCCCTTCGGCCGGCATCTGATCATGATCGGCGGCAACCAAACAGCGACATTCCGCGCCGGCATTCGCGTCAACCGCAACCTGATCATCGCCTTCATACTTGCCGGCGCCATCGCTGGCTTGGCCGGCTGGCTGCTCGCCATCCGCACCTCCGGCGCAACGGCCAACCTAGGCGTCGGTCTGCTGTTCAACGCCTTCGCGGCGGTCGTGATCGGCGGCGTCAGCCTCAAAGGGGGCGTCGGTTCGCTGCCGGGGGTCTACGCCGGCGTCCTGCTGCTCTCCTCGATCAATACCGCCATAAACCTGATGGGCTTGGCGCCCACGACAACCCAGGTCATCCACGGGTTGCTGGTGCTGGCGGCGGTGCTTCTCGACACGTTCAAGCAGACGCTGAGACAAAGGCTCGCATGACCGCACGGCTCGAAGACAAGCTCGCCCTAATCATCGGTGCCGCGCGCGGCATCGGCAAGGGTATCGCGCAACGCTTCGCGGAAGAACGCGCACGGCTCGTGCTGGCTGACAGTGAGGACGAAGCAGGAGGGGCGACAGCAGCGGAATTGGGCGCTGCCTTCATACTCACCGACATCTCCCAGCTGGCCGATGCCGAAGCTGCTGGCGGGCTGGCCGTCGAGTTGCATGGCCGGCTGGACACCATTGTCCAGAATGCAGGCATCTACCCCTGGTAGCTCATCGAGAACACCAGCCCCGAGGATTGGGACCGTGATGGGCGTCAACCTTCGCGGCTGCTTCAACGCCGCGCGTGCTGCTCTCGTGCCGATGAAAGCCCAGGGTTCGGGGCGGATGCTCTTCACCTCCTCGATCACAGGCCCGCATGTCACGAGCCCCGGCCACGGCCACTATGGCGCGACCAATCAACGGACTCATCCGCTCGGCTGCGCTGGAGTTCGCTGGCTACGGCATTACCGTAAACGGCGTCGAGCCCGGCAATATCCTCACCGAGGCAATTCAGATACACCGCGGCCCTACCTTGATCAGGAACATGGAAGAGGCGATCCCGCTTGGACGGCTGGGCAGTCCACGTGACGTCGCCAACGCCTTCCTGTTGCTGGCCTCTGACGATGCGAGCTACATTACCGGCACGACGATCGTGGTCGATGGTGGACAGCTTCTGCCCGAAGGGGCAGATTTTCGTCTCCTGCCGCCGTGATCCTCGATTTTACGCCGCGGCGGATCCGAGGTGCCAAGTGGCAAAGTCCATGTCGCATGGCAGCGACGAGGCTCGCGGCGCCTGAAGAAGCGATTGCGGCGGTGCCGGGGCTGTGATGGATCCCATCCGACTGCTCTATGTTTAAAGGATGTCGCCCCAAACTGGGCGGCGGCGTCGGATCGACGACATGCAAAAAGACGAGCCTAAGCCTGTCGCGCAAATCTCAAATTGCAGGCATTCTTTATCAGACGATGCGATGTTCCCCCAATTGACTTCTTTCATGTCGGCGGCAATCCCAATTGAAACGGTTCGGACGCGACAAGGATTTCGGAGCAGCACGATGGAAATTCATGACGGCATCGACAACGGCTCTCATGAGAGGAGCCGCGCTCTACAGGCGAGGGGTGCCGGGTCCGCACACGTCTCCCTCTTGGGGGCAGCTTTGGCTATTTCCGCTTTCCTGGTTGCGGAGAGCGTCGCGGCCGAGCAGCGTTGTCTGACGGCTCCTGAGCCAGGAACCGATTGGAGCCAATGCAACAAAAGCAACATCGTGCTCCGGGGAGGCGATCTTGAAGGCGCGAACCTTACTGGTGCCAACTTCAACGCCACCGATCTCAGGGAAGCAAATCTCAACTCGGCAAATCTCCAGGGGGCGGCTCTCGTGCGGGCATCGCTTGCAGGCGCCAGCGCACAAAAGGCAGACTTCGCCAAGGTTGAGGGCTATCGTAGCAATTTCGCAGGCGTCTCCGCCGAAGGCGCGTCATTCGCCGGCGCCGAGCTTCAGCGTTCCGACTTCAGCGAGGCGCGCCTCAACGGCACGCTCTTTGAGAAGGCCGAACTCGGCCGTGCGAATTTCGACAAGGCCGTGCTGAGCGGCGTCCGGTTCACGCTGGCAAACCTCGCCCGTGCCGATCTCAGCGGCGCAACCTTCGATGGGCCAATCGATTTTGGCAAAGCATTCATGTTCCTGACCAGGATCGAAGGCCTCGACTTGTCGGCCGCCTCAGGCCTCGAACAGGCGCAAATCGACATAGCTTGCGGCGATGACGAGACCAAGCTGCCACCCGGTTTGGCGAAACCGGCCAGTTGGCCCTGCTCGTTCGACTGAAGGTGGTCTGGACGGTGATGCAGTTTGGAAGTGATCTACCTGATCCGGGATACCTGAGACGGTAGGACCCGGCGCCGCGAAGGAGCACAGCCGGGTTTACAAGGAGCGCGCCAACACCGGGCGGGCACCGGGAACATTTTGTCCCAAGCGGCATCCAATGGGCAGAAGGAGATCGCTCATGCTCGGCAGGAAAGCCCAGACCTCGGTATCGGATGCAGTACTCGACGATATGGACCTGGTGTCCCGGGCTCTCGCCCGGGACGCGGAGGCGTTTCGCACGATCATGAAACGGAACAATCAACGGCTTTACCGCATCGCGCGCGGCGTGGTCCGCGACGATGCCGAAGCCGAAGACATCGTGCAGGAAGCGTATCTACGGGCCTTTGCGCATCTGGCCGCTTTCCGCGGCGGTTCCAGCCTCTCGACCTGGCTTTCCCGGATCACCATCAACGAAGCGCTAGGGCGACTGCGGAGGAACCGGCGCGCGAAGGGGGCTGGTCTCGTGCCGACGGAGGCGGCCGAAGCAGAGATCATCCGGTTTCCGCGCAAATATGACGAAATCGATCCGGAGCGGACGATGGCACAACGTCAGATTCTGCAATTGGTCGAGCAGGCGACCGACAATCTGCCCGAGGCCTTTCGGACCGTCTTCGTGGCTAGGGTGATCGAAGGAATGAGCGTGGAGGAGACCGCCGAATTGCTCGGTCTAAACCACCAGACGGTGAAGACGCGACTGCACCGTGCCCGCGCTCTGCTCCGTAAGGAACTTGACGCCAAGATCGGTCCGATCCTGCTTGACGCTTTCCCATTTGCCGGTCGCCGCTGCGACCGGCTGACCTCGGCTGTCCTGCGGGGACTGGGTTTTCCCGACTGATATTTGGGAACGTTTTTCTCAGGGCGGCATCCAATCGACGTCAACCCGAAAACATTCCGGTGCTTCGATGGGCCCGGAAAAAGGAGATGCTCATGCCCGCAAGAACGTTGGCGGCACTGGCCGCCCTGTGCCTTCTCGCAGCCATGGCCGTCCAGGCCGCGGACAAGCCCACCGACCCGCAAATCGCCCACGTCGCCTATACCGCAGGTGTCATCGATATCGAGGCGGCAAAGCTGGCCGTCGAGAAATCGAAGACCAAGGCCGTCGAGGAGTTCGCCAACGACATGATCCGCGATCATGAAGCGGTGAATGTCCAGGCTCTCGATCTCGTGAAGAAGCTCAAGATCACGCCCGAGGACAATGATACCAGCAAGGCGCTGACACAAACGGCGGCCAAGAAGCGTAGCGAACTGGCCGCGCTGAGCGGTGCTGCTTTCGACAAGGCCTATATCGAAAACGAGGTCGCATATCACAAGCAGGTGAACGATGCGCTGCAGACGCTGCTGATCCCGTCGGCTCAGAATACGGAACTGAAGAGCCTGCTGGAAACCGGGCTGAAGCTGTTCCAGGGGCATCAAGCGCATGCCGAGCATGTCGCCGCCGAGCTGAAATAGGGGGGTACCATGTCCACTCGGCGCCGCCTGTGGTTTGCCGCCATATCGATCTTGCCCCTGTGCGGCGCTCAGGCCCGGGCTGAGACCATCCAGGTCACGATCGACAGGCTGGCGTTCTCGCCGGCCGTCATAACTGCCACTGTCGGGGATACGATCGAGTGGATCAACAAGGACCCCATTGCCCACACCGCCACGGTGAAAGGCGCTTGGGAGGTTATGATACCCGCGAAGAAAACGGTTACCCAGCAGCTCGACAAGGTGGAGGCGGTGGACTTCTACTGCCGCTTCCATCCGAACATGAGGGGCAGGCTGACGGCCAAGCCCGACTAAATTGATCCTCTCGTCGACCGGGTGGATTGGGCCTGCCCGGCCTTTCCTTGCGAAGGGGTGACGTCCATGAACACGAGGGGACCCGCGTATCCGTTCGGATGCGCGGAAAAGTCCTCTGAAACAGATCAGCCCGAAAATCGGGTTGGACGTCCAGATGCCGTTTCCCAACCCGCTGGTTGGAGACAGGATCCGGCGTCAGACCACGACGAAATCCGCGTTGGTCAGAGGCAGATTCGGCGCTAGCCTCGCGAATTGGGTGGCGGCGCCCGCCGCATTGCCGTCGGCATCATAGGAAAGCCCGCCGCTGTCGGTGTCGTAGATGATGCGGTCGGTCGCGTCATGCGCGATCCCGGCAGCGCTCTTCCAGAAGCTCGCGGCCGCCAGCGTGCCCAGCGCTGCCAGGGCGGTAAACACGGCATTCTCCAGCAGTACCGTGTCGCGCGGGACATCGAAGTCGGAAATCCTGTCGACATTGTTCATGGGATTGAGTGGGGTGCTGAACAGGAACGAATCCGCGCCCGGTCCTCCGGTGAACGCGTCGTTGCCGGTACCGCCATTGATGGTGTCGTTCCCGCCGCCGCCATTGATGGCGTCGTTCCCGCCGGCGCCATTCAGCCTGTTGTTGCCGCCATTGCCCGCGAGCGTGTTGTTCAGATCGTTGCCGGTCCCCCTCAGATCGGTGCTGCCTGCCAGTTGGAGCCGTTCGACCTCGGTTCCAAGCGTCCAGGTCACAGAAGCTCGCACGGTGTCGGTGCCGCCGCCTGCCGTTTCGATGGCGCGATCGCCACTCGAGTCCACCACATAGGTGTCGTCGCCGGCTTCCCCGCGCAGGCTGTCGTTGCCGGGGCCGCCATCGATCGTGTCGTTGCCAGCACCCCCATAAACCTTGTCGCCGCCGCGGCCGGCGGAAATGACGTCGTTGCCACCGAGGCCGAAGATCAGGTCCGCGGTCGCCAACCCGTTGAGGACGTCCGGGCCGCCCCCGCCGATCCAGTCGCCGTCGCGCCAACTGTCATTGCCGTAGATTTTCTCCATGAAGGTGAAGAGCTCAGGGTCGTATTGGGCCAATTCGGCCCGGGTGTTCACATGGTTGACCGTGGAGTCCGGCTGGCGCGTGAAATCGAAGAAGGCCTCGGTCGCCACGGCGAAATATTCGAGCACATTGGAGCTGGCATAAGTGCCGATCCAAAGCCCGGCGGCCATCGCATCGTTGAACGCTTTCGTCAGTTCATCGGCGAGCGACGGGACCTTGCTGATGGCGCCCATCTGGATGACATGAGCCCATTCATGGAGCGTAATGTTCTCTTGACCGCGGTAGGGGTCGTTCGGCAGGGACAGAACGTTCGACTCCCCATTGGCGGCGATGTAACCATTGTCATAGCCTGCAATACCGGTGACCTCGTTCCACGGCCGCCCGTCAGCCGCGACCTGCCCGTCGAGATGGCGGAATTCGGGCAGAACGACGATCGAGGCGTCCTGAGGCGTGACAGCGACGCGTGATCCGTCCTGCTCAAGCAGTGCCGCGAGATCCGGCCGATGGCGAAGCATGTTGAAGGCGGTCTCGGCGGCCGTCATCAGGCTCAGGGGCTGAACTTCAGGGCCTGAAACGACGTAGAGGCCGTTCCATTCGAATGCACGCGTATAATAATTCTGCTGGATCTCGGAAGGCACTGGCACAAACATTATCTTCTCCCGTTTGTTTGGACCGGGGACATCGCGAAGGGATATGCGAGGACATCGCGACCAGTTCATCATTTATGGGGCGTTTTGGGTGAGGTCGAAAGCGCCCATGGGTTGCGGTTGGCGTGGGGCGGCAAGCTTTCCGACCCGCGGTATTCGCCCGCCGACGGCGATGCGCCCGCTGTTCTGAATGCCGCGGACGAGTTCCTGTTCGCCATGCGCGAAGCGTTCGTCGCGGTCGCTGAAGTCGCGCGGCAAATGCCGGCGCTGAACCGGCACGCCGCCCCGAGCGCGTCATGGCGTCTGGGGCCCTTATGGAGGGGGCGGGGCGTCCGGCTCTGCGCTCGCCCTGGCGCCCTTGCGCTTGCTCGGGAAGACAGGGGGTCGAGACCCATCTCGTCATTTCCCCCGGGGCGTCCGCCAGCATCGCGCACGACCCGGCCGGCGGTTTGCATCAGCGCAAATCGCGACAACTTTCTCGTGCCGGGACAAGACGACAGGGTTGCGGGAGCAACCCGAGGGGAGCGATTTCGGCCTTGCCGCAAGGCAAGATACGAGAAGGGGCAGGCCGACGTGAAGTGGCCTGCCGGCTCCTCACGTCGCTGGGTGCGGAACGGCACGACGGTCGAGTTCAGCCTCGAGTTCGGCGATCCGCGCCCTCAACGGCTCGACGAGTTGACGAACCTCCCCCAGCGTATAACGCTCCGTGATGTGCTGCGGGCAATTCCAGTCGAAAGCCTCTATGCGGATCAGGATGCCGCGCTCGACGCGCGCCCGGTAGTCGGGGACTTCGAGTCTCGAGAGCGTGGCCGCGTCGTCGAGGTCGACGATCTTCGCTTTGCCGAAGAGCTTGAGCCGGGTCCTGTTGGGGTAATCCATGAAGAAGAGGGAAACCCGATCGTCCGTCATCAGGTTGCCGACGCTCACATATTGGCGATTGCCCCGAAAGTCCGCAAAGCCGATCGTCCTTTCGTCGAGGATCCTGACGAAGCCGGTCGGACCGCCGCGATGTTGGATATATGGCCAGCCCGTCTCGCCGATGGTCCCCATGTAGAGCGAATTCCGGGCAGCGATGAAACCGGCCTCCACCTCTGTCAGCAGCCCGTTCACGATCTCAGGCCTGCTCTCCATCCGAGCATAGGCGGTGCGGCTCCCCTGTTCTTCCTGCACTTTCTGCACCGTGGCGGTGAAAGCGATATCGGCGAAGCGATGCGGCATGCTGCCATCCTCCGGAAGCAGGCTACGCAGCCTTGTTCAGCGCTATTTTCGGAAAGTCGATCTCAACCTCCATCGCCTTGCCGAGCAGGTTGGTGAAGATGTTCATGGCGACATGGGCAACGATCTCGATGATTTCCGCATCCGTATGGCCTGCCTCGCGCACGGCGTCGAACTCGGATTTCGTCACGTCGCCTGCGTGTTCGACGAGGGCGCGTGCGAAGGTCAGGGCGGCTTCAGCCTTTCTGTCCGACGAACGGCCCGAGCGATTTGCCAGCATCTCGTCGTGATCCAGACCCGCCATGCTTCCGATCGCGGTGTGAGCCGACACGCAGTATTGGCATGCGTTCTGTTCCGCAACGGCGAGCGCAATGCGCTCGCGGGTCTTGGGGTCCATCGCGCCCGATTGCGAGATTCCGAAGAGCCCGAGGAACCCGCTCAGCGCCGCAGGCGAATTCGCAAGAACGCGGATGAAATTGGGCACCAGGCCGAGGCTCGCCTGGACGCTGTCCAGCAATAGCTTGGCTTCGCCGGAGGCGGTCCTCGGGTCGATGACGGCAACACGGGCCATTTGATTTCTCCTTAGTGTCTGGTTCTGCGAAGCGCCGGGCTTCTTTCGCGTTCAATATGGACTGCTGCAACCATTGAAAGAATAATCGTCGTGTGGAATTCATTATTCCGCATAGAGGAATTGTCGTGGATCGCTTTCACGAACTCGAAGTGTTCATTGCCGTGGCGGATGCCGGTAGCTTCGCAAAAGCTGCAGCGCGCCTGCGCCTGTCGCCACCAGCGGTGACGCGGGCGATTTCGTCGTTGGAGGAAAGGCTAGGCGCGCGCGTCTTCCACAGGACCACCCGCAGCCTCGCCATCACGGATGTGGGCCAGCGCTTCCTCGAAAGTGCTCGCCGCGTCATCGGCGATCTCGATGACGCCGAGAAGGAAGCGGCCGGCGAGACCGCTGTCCCTCAGGGCCATCTGACGATCACCGCATCCGTTACACTCGGTCGCTCGGCTGTTGCGCCCATCGTCCGTGATTTCCTGAGCCACTATCCTCGTGTCAGCATCTCGGTTCTGCTTCTGGATCGGATCGCCAACCTTGCAGAAGAGGGGATCGACCTGGCGATACGGATCGGCGCGCTGCCGGATTCCACCATGGTCGCAAGGCGCGTCGGTGCGGTCCGACGTGTGCTCGTTGCAAGCCCCGCTTATCTCGACCGTCGTGGCGTACCCAAGACACCCCCGGATCTGCGCTTTCACTCCCTGATCGCGTTCACGGGCCTGATGCCAAATCGCGAATGGCGCTTTGGCGACGGGCGCAGCGGGAATAGCGTTTCTTTCATGCCAAGGCTGGAGATTAACGACGCCGTCGCGGCAATCGCCTCGGCCGAAATGGGCGACGGCATCACGGTCGCGCTGTCTTACATGGTGGTGGACCAGATTCGGGAAGGGAGACTTGTGACGGTGCTCGACGACATGACCCCACCACCGGTGCCAGTCCATATCGTTTATGCCCAGAGCCGACTTGTAGCGCCTAAGCTCCGGGCATTCGTGGATTTCGCCACGCCTCGTCTAAAGCAGGCACTGGAGAACCTTGTCCTGCGCAACGAGGCCCTGTCCGGGTCGGAGGAAGGGCGGCCAGTCTGATCAAGCTGAAGATCGGCCACTCACAACAGGCCCTGCAGCTGCCGCAATTCGCCATCATTGAGGTCCGATACCGCCCAGTAGGACATGCCCTCCTTGGTCCAGCCGATCAGGTTGAGGCCCTCTGTCGTACCGACATATGGCGGCAGGCCATGTCCTTCGGCCGGCCAGATGAACACGCTGATCTGATGCAGCCGGCGTTTGTAGACGAGGACGGCCACACGCCGACCATCGACATAGTCGAGCCTCCCGCCGACGAGTTCAAATCCCTCCGCCGACAGGTTCTTGACCACTGGCGAATAGTCCAAACGTCCGGCAAACCATGGCTTTACCGTGTGGGTGTCCAGCGAGGCAACCTGCACCGTATTGCCCTGGATCAATGAGCGAAGATGGGCGCTCAGAACGTCGCGTGACACCATCGCGTCGTCGTTCCTGCCCTGCATCCACCAAGCCGTTCCGCCGATCGAGAGCGCGCAGGCGATCAGAACGGCGGCAGCCAGGCGCGTGAGGGGCACGAGACTGCGTTTGATGCGATCGGCAAGGTTCTGCCCGCGGCTCGATTGGGCAGGTTGGACGACGGCCGCGGATGAAGTTTCCAAAGCCAGCGTCGCCGAAAGGCGGGCGGCCAGCTTGGCGGGCGCGGCTTCGCGCGTCTGGCCAAGATGACGCCGCAACAGCATCAGCTCGTTGCGATAGCGGGCGCATTCCGAACATTCGGCGGCGTGGCTGGCAACGGCTTCTTGCTCTTTCGCCGGCAACTCGCCGTCAATCAACATGGCGATGCGGTCGCGAGCCCGTTCACAGCGCATTCCTGGCCTCCTTATCGAGCAGGATCCGCAGGCGATCCCTCAACTGGTCGCGTGCGCGCGAGAGGCGCGACATCACTGTGCCGATGGCTACCCCCGTAACCTCTGCGATCTCCTGATAGCTCATGCCTTCGAGCTCACGCAGCGCGATCACCTCCCGGAACGCCGGTGGGAGTTCGGCCAGGGCGCCGTGCACGAGGTTCCGGTCGGCGCGGCTCACGAGCATGTCTTCCGCCGAGGGATCATCGCTCGGTACCTCCAGCGGGTGGAGGTCGTCTTCCTCGCGGACGGACAACGCATCCTCGAACGAGATCACATTGGCTGACCGCTTGCGAACCGACAGCCAACGATAGGCGACATTGCGCACGATGGTGAGCAGCCATGGCTTCATGTCGTCAGAGTTTGTGCGGTCATAGGCGCGGAAAGCACGCAGATAGGCGTCCTGCACCACGTCCTGTGCGTCATCCCGATCGCGGACGAGCCAATAGGCGAGGTTGTAAGCCGCGTCCATATGCGCCAGCGACTGCCGCTCGAAGTCCAGAAGCGAGATCATGTCACCCGTCCAGACGATCCCATGTCAGCCACCTCGGACCAACCAAGCGAGACGTCAATCGACCTCCCACAAACTGGCTGAATCTAAGAAATAGCGCGCCTTGCACGGACGAAACCGCGTGCGCCACTGAATATTCGACTCTTGCACGCGCCGATTTATTCCCGACTCCGAAAATCGAGCTGTGATGTCAATGATCGGGAATAAACGCGCGCCATTCGGAATCTGCAGGGTAGGCGCTCCCGATCTCGCCTTTCGCGTCGGGAGCTTGCAGTTCATGGAGAGATCCCATGTTTGAATTGTCTCGTCGCACCTTCGTCTTTTCTTCGGCCTTGGCGGCGGCCTACGGCATCACAGGTAAGCTCGCAGTTCCCGTGGCCTTTGCGCAGACGCCGTCGGCAACGGCAAAGAGCTTCTACAAATACAAAGTCGGGCCCGTGGAGATCACAGCGCTCTACGACGGCATATGGATGAAGCCGCACGATCCCGCCTTCATCAAGAACGCCTCCGTGGAGGAAACCAAGGAAGCACTCGGCAAGGCGGGCTTGCCTACGGATTACATGCCAATACCCCTGACCGTGGCGGTACTTACGATCAATGGCAGGCACATCATGGTCGACTCCGGGTCGGGTGGTCAGTGGCAGCCGACCGCCGGGGGCGTGATGGGCGTCATGAAGGAAGCGGGCATCGATCCCGGCAGTGTAACCGCGATCCTGATCTCGCATTTTCATCCCGACCATATCTACGGACTGATGGAAAAAGGCACAAACGAGCCTGTTTTTCCCAATGCCGAACTGATCGTCACCGCCGACGAATACAGATGGTGGACCGAACCCGGCCGGGTGGAGAAGCTTCCCGAGGCCCGCCGCGCGCTCGGCCAACGCGTCAATACCGTTTTCCCGACATGGAAGAATTTCACTTTGATCGAGGGCGAGAAGGAGGTCGCCCCTGGCATCCAGCTCGTCAAGACGCCCGGTCACACGCCCGGTCACGCCGCCTATCTTCTCTCATCCGGCGACCAGCAGGTGATGTTCTCGAACGATGCCGCCTATGTGCCCGCGCTGCTGGCGCCTCATCCGGATTGGCAGGGGGCTTACGATCAGGACGGACCGCTCGCGGTCGAGACACGCCGCAAACTTCTCGATCGTTTGATCGCGGACAAGCTCCATGTGCGTGGCGCGCATTTCCCATTTCCTGGATCAGGCGTCTTCGCCAAGGACGGCGACGCGTACGCGTTCATTCCAGACACCATCTGATCCTGCAGGCCGGCAGGAACGATGTGAAACCAATTCGACAGTGCCGAAACGGTTCTGAAATTCCGCTTCCATAGGAGGAAAGGATCTCGCCATGAAAATTTTCCGTTCTCTTATCATCCCGCTGCTGCTCGCAGCTTCGCCTGCCCTGGCAGTCGACACACTCACATCGAAGGGTGCGCCTGATCTCACCGCCGTACGCGCCAAGATCGACGCCGCCGATTATCGTGGCGCAATTGCCGACCTGAACGGCATGATCGACCAAGGCATCCAGCACGCCGACGTCTACAATCTGTTGGGCTTCAGCCTGCGAAAGAGCGGCGACACCAAGATGGCGCTGACCTTCTACAAGAAGGCGCTGGAGTTCGATCCCGATCACAAGGGCGCCCTCGAATATTCAGGCGAACTCTATGTGCAGCTTGGCGACGCTACCCGCGCCCGCCAGAATGAAGCGAGATTGGAAGCGCTCTGCCCGCTGGGCTGCGAGGAGCTTGCCGATCTGCGCCAGGCGATCGAGCAGGGATCTGCCGCCTCGCAGTGAATCCGGCTATAATTCCGTAGGGCCGCGGCGCGGGAAGATTGGGGCCTCGCGTGCGTTAGCTACACAGCGCACGCGAGGGCTTCGGCACTCCAGCGAGGACACACGACAATGAAGCGTCAGGGCCTCTGGAATGGGGTGGAACTTCTCGGCCGCATTCTGCTCGGCCTGTTGTTCGTCCTCGAAGCGTTGAGCAAGCTCCGCGGCTATGCGGGCGCGGCGAGCTACATGGAAACCTATGGCGTACCGCCTGTGCTGCTGCCTGCAGCGATCGCTCTGGAACTCGGCGCCGGCCTGATGATCATCGCCGGCTGGCGCACCCGTGTCGCAGCCTTCTTGCTCGCCGGATTTTGCTTCGTCACTGCGCTGATCTTCCATACCGATTTCAGCGACAGCGACCAGCTCATCCACTTCCAGAAGGACTTCGCGCTTGCCGGAGCGTTCCTGGTGTTATGGGCGAGAGGCGCCGGCGCCTGGTCTCTGGACGCAATGAGAAGTCGGGCTGTCCCGGCCACTTGACCTCCGGAGGTGCGCGGCCGGGAGATCACTAATCCGGACTTGGCGTCCGCTGGAGGCCTGCGCTACGCTGGCGGTTCTTCGCCTCGGCCTTGCTTCAGGAGCGTTTTATGACAGCCAAGGACAATCTCGGGCTCCCGCTGACCGGTGCGACGGAGGCGAGTGCCGCCCTCTACGACAAGGCGGTCCATGAGCTCCAGTGTTTCGTCGGTGATCCCGTTGGGACGATCGATGCGGCAATCGCGGCCTCGCCTGGCTTCGTGATGGCGCATGTGTTCAAGGGATACCTGTTCGGCCTTGCCACCGAACGCGAGGCGACGGCCGTCGCAGCCGATTGCCACGCTGCCGCAACCAGGCTCGGGGGCACATTGCGTGAACGTTCTCACGTCGCTGCGCTTGGCCATCTCTCAGCCGGTCGTTGGCACGAGGCGGGCGGCGTCCTGGAGGACCTGGCGATAGACATTCCCCGGGATGCCCTTGCATTGCAGGCCGGACACCAGATCGACTTTTTTACCGGCAACGCCCGCATGTTGCGTGACCGAATGGCTCGCGCGCTACCGGCCTGGGACGCCGCGATGCCGGGCTATCACGCCATGCTCGGCATGCAGGCTTTTGGGTTCGAGGAAATGGGCGACTATGCCCGTGCCGAGGCGCTGGGGCGGCGGGCGACGGAGATCGAACCGCGAGACGGCTGGGCCCAGCACGCAGTCGCCCACGTGATGGAGATGCAGAGCCGTCAGCGGGACGGCATCGCCTGGATGCGGGCCAATCCGGAGGCCTGGTCCAAGGAGAGCTTTCTCCAGATCCATAATTGGTGGCACTTGGCGCTGTTCCACTACGATCTCGGGGAGGTGGACGAGGTCCTGTCGCTCTATGACGGACCGATCTTCGGCTCGCGCTCGGCGGTCGCCCTCAATATGGTCGATGCTTCGGCGATCCTCTGGCGCCTCCATCTCGGCGGCGTCGATGTCGGCGGCCGGTGGACGCCGCTTGCCGAAAATTGGGCGCCAAAGGCGAAGTCGGCCAACTACGCGTTCAATGACGCCCATGCCATGATGGCATTCGTCGGCGCGGGTCGACGCGATCTTGCCGGCTCTCTTCTCGAAGCCCAACGCTTGGCGATGGAAAGCGGCGGCGACAACGCGGCCTTTACTCGCGACGTCGGCCAACCCGTGACGTTGGCCATCAAGGCCTTCGGCGAGGGCGATTTCGCCCAAACCGTTCGGCTCCTGCGGCCTGTTCGATCGATCGCCTATCGCTTCGGCGGCAGCCATGCGCAGCGTGACGTGATCGACCTGACACTGATCGAGGCTGCGTTCCGAGCCGGGATGGCACCGCTTGCCTCGGCCCTGTCAGCCGAGCGACTTGCGGCCCGCCCCGACAGTCCCCTGTCGCAGCTTTTCGTGAAGCGCGCCGCAGGACTCGGCTGCGAGCAATCGCCCCTCTGACATCATTTATTGCGGGGCGCGAAAAAAATATTCGGGATAGCGGGCCGAACAGTTGCGCGCTGCCGCTTTTTCATATTCTGCTTAAGTCCGGAGGAAATGCCGTAACGCCTTATGCCCATCGGGAGGAGCGAAGCCATGTATCTCGGGCTCGATCTCGGCACGTCCGGAGTCAAAGCACTGCTGATCGATGTCGATCAAGACGTGGTCGGATCGGCAAGCGGCGATCTCGACGTCTTGCGACCGCAACCCGGCTGGTCCGAGCAGGAACCGGAGGACTGGATCGCCGCGGCGGAGGCCGCCGTCGGTGAACTCAAGGTTGCTTATCCCCAGGCTCTAGCGGCCGTGCGCGGTATCGGCCTCTCAGGGCAGATGCATGGCGCGACGCTGCTCGGCGATGGCGATCGGGTGTTGCGTCCCTGCATTCTCTGGAACGACACGCGAAGCCATGCCGAGGCGCGGGCACTCGATCGCGATCCGCGTTTCCGCCAAATCACCGGGAACATCGTGTTCCCCGGCTTCACCGCTCCGAAGCTGGCATGGGTGGCAAACAACGAGCCGGAGATTTTTCGCTCCGTGCGAAAGGTACTTCTGCCGAAGGACTATCTACGGCTCTGGCTCACGGGCGAGACGATTTCGGAAATGTCGGATTCGGCCGGCACATCATGGCTCGACGTTGCCGGTCGTGCATGGTCGCCCGATTTGCTCGCGGCGACGGGTATGGACGAGAGCCACATGCCGGCGCTGGTCGAAGGCACCGCGCCAGCAGGGATGTTGCGGGCCGAGCTTGCATCCCGGTGGGGCATCGCGGGGAAGGTCACGGTCGCCGGGGGGGCAGGGGACAACGCCGCCTCCGCCTGCGGCATGGGCACGGTGAGGCCCGGCTCCGCCTTCGCTTCGATCGGCACCTCTGGCGTGCTGTTCGCCGCCAATGCCAGCTATCTGCCCAATCCCCAGAGTGCGGTCCATACATTCTGTCATGCGCTACCCGACACCTGGCACCAGATGGGCGTCATCCTCTCCGCGACGGATTCGCTCAACTGGCTGTCCGGCATCACCGGAAGAGATGCGGCCGAGCTTACAGCCGAGCTCGGCAGCGATCTCAAGCGGCCCACCGGCGTGACTTTCCTGCCTTACCTGTCCGGGGAGCGAACACCTCACAACGACGCCGTGATCCGTGGATCCTTTACCGGGCTCGGGCATGAATCGGACCGAGCCGCAGTCACCCAGGCGGTACTCGAAGGCGTCGCCTTCGCCTTTCGTGACAACCTCGAAGCTTTGCGCGCGGCCGGCACCGAGCTGTCGCGCGTCACAGCGATCGGGGGTGGGTCTCGGTCGCGCTATTGGCTCAAGGCCCTTGCCACGGCGCTGCAACTGCCTGTTGATATACCTGCCGATGGTGAGTTCGGTGCTGCTTTCGGCGCCGCCCGGCTGGGGCTGATCGCCGCCGAAAAAGCCGATCCGTTCACGATCTGCGCACCGCCGGAAACCGACACGGTGATCGAGCCGGACGGTCGTCTCGCCGGCGCCTATGCCGACGCTTATCAGCGCTACCGCGCCTCTTATCCCGCCATTAAAGGAGTTTCATCGTGAGCACCGGATTCTTTGGCGATATCAAGCCGATCAAGTTTGAGGGACCTGAATCGACGAACCCGCTCGCCTACCGCTTCTACGACAAGGACGAGGTGGTGCTGGGCAAAAGGTTGGAAGATCACCTGCGCTTCGCCGTCGCGTATTGGCACTCCTTCACCTGGCCCGGCGGCGACCCGTTCGGCGGCCAGACATTCGAACGCCCCTGGCTCGGCGAAACGATGGAGCAGGCCAGGCTCAAGGCCGAGGTCGCCTTCGAGATGTTTTCCCTGCTCGACGCTCCCTATTTCTGCTTCCACGATGCCGATGTGAGGCCGGAAGCCTCGACCTTTTCCGAGAGCGCTGCCCGCCTCGACGAGATCGCCGACGTGTTCGAAGGCAAGATGAAGCAAACCGGCGTCAAGCTTCTCTGGGGTACCGCCAACCTATTCTCCAACCGCCGCTACATGGCGGGTGCCGCCACCAATCCCGACCCGGACGTTTTCGCCTACGCCGCCGCCACTGTGAAGAAGTGCATCGACGTAACCAAGCGGCTGAAGGGCGAGAACTATGTGCTGTGGGGCGGGCGCGAGGGCTACGAGACCCTGCTCAACACCGATATGGGTCGCGAGCTCGACCAGCTGGGCCGCTTCCTGTCTCTGGTCGTCGACTACAAGCACAAGATCGGCTTCAAGGGCACCATTCTGATCGAGCCGAAGCCACAGGAGCCGACCAAGCATCAGTACGACTATGACGTGGCGACGGTATACGGTTTCCTCAAGCGCTACGGGCTGGAGAAGGAGGTGAAGGTCAACATCGAGCAGGGACACGCGATCCTTGCCGGTCATTCCTTCGAGCATGAGCTCGCGCTGGCGAATGCGCTGGGGATTTTCGGCTCCATCGACATGAACCGGAACGACTATCAGTCGGGCTGGGACACGGACCAGTTCCCCAACAACGTGCCGGAAATGGCCCTCGCTTACTACCAGGTGCTGCTTGCCGGCGGGTTCACCACCGGCGGCACGAATTTCGACGCCAAGTTGCGGCGCCAGTCGCTGGATCCGGAGGATCTGCTGATTGCCCATATAGGTGGCATGGATTGTTGCGCTCGCGGGCTCAAGGCCGCCGCCCGGATGGTCGAGGAAAAGGCCTTGTCGGCGCCATTGGACGAGCGTTACGCAGGCTGGAGTTCGACCGAGGCGAAAGCCATGCTTTCAGGCAAACGCTCGCTCGAGGAGATCGCCGAACGCGTGGTGAAGGAGAAGATCGAGCCCCGGCCCAGATCCGGCCGCCAGGAGTATCTGGAGAACGTCGTCAATCGATACGTGTAAGGATCAAATCAGCTCCCAGCCGGCACTTTCGCCGATCCCCATCTGCTTGAGGCCGGGGTGGCCGGCAGTGTGTTTGCGTATTGGAAAAAAGCGCCAACCGCCTAGCCGGCCGAAAGCGCGCGCCTCTCCGCCCGTGCGACGCTTGGCCCATCAGACTGAAGCCTTGCGCGACCCCCGCTCTCTCTGCACGGTGGACGCATCGCCGCCTTTCGCACCCAAGGATGGAGAATCCCGTTTCGTCCGGAGAGGTGGCCGACGGTTCTTGACCGAAGTCACCGAAACTTGAATACTAGTTATTACCAGCATTCGAGGAGGGGTTATGCGTCAGACATGGCGATGGTTCGGTCCACCGGACAAGGTCACACTGGCGGATGCCCGGCAGGCGGGCGTCGAGGGTATCGTCACCGCGCTGCATCATGTGCCAACCGGAGAGATCTGGCGGCCGGAAGAGATCGAGAAGCGCCAGCGCGAGGTGGCTTTTCATCCCGGTGGAACGGGAATGACCCATCTCAAATGGGAAGTGGTGGAGAGCCTCCCGGTGTCGGAGGCGATCAAGACGCAGACCGGAGACTGGCGCGCCCATATCGTCCACTACCGGCGCAGCCTGGAGAACCTCGCGCGGGCCGGCATTCCCGTCATTTGCTACAATTTCATGCCAATACTGGATTGGACGCGCACCGACCTTGCCTGGCATGTCGCCCATGGTGGAACGGCGATGCGGTTCGACCTGGCCGACTTCGCGGCGTTCGACATCCATATATTGGCGCGCAAGGGTGCTTCCGAAGAATTCCCGGCGCCTGTGGTCGCGGAGGCGAGGAAACGTTTTGCGTCAATGAGCGACGAGCGGCAGAGACAACTGGCCGCCAACATCACTGCAGGTCTGCCGGGGGCTCAGGAGCACTGGTCCCTGGACAGCATCAAGGAACATCTTTCGACCTACGAGCGGATCGGACCGGACAAGCTCCGGCGGCATCTCGTCGACTTCCTTTCGGAAGTCGTGCCTACCTCGGAGAAGCTGGGGCTTAGGCTCTGCTGCCATCCCGACGATCCGCCGTTCCCGCTGCTCGGCTTGCCGCGCGTCATGTCGACCTTATCAGACTACCGCCACGTGCTCGACGCCGTCGACAGTCCGGCCAATGGTGTCACCCTCTGCACCGGCTCGCTCGGCGCGCGGCCGGACAACGACCTGCCGACCATGGTGAGGGAACTCGCCCCGCGCATTCATTTCGTACATCTGCGCAACGTCAGTCGCGACAGCGACGAGGTGCCGTGTTCCTTCTTCGAGGACGAGCATCTTGCTGGTGATACCGACATGGTGGCCGTCATCGCGGCGCTTCTCGCCGAAGAACGTCGGCGCCGCGAACAGGGCCGCGGCGATGCGGAGATTCCCATGCGACCCGATCATGGACAGGATATACTCGACGACCTGAAGAGGGGCGCCCAGCCCGGCTATCCGGCGATTGGCCGGTTGAAAGGGCTTGCGGAGTTGCGCGGCGTGATGGCTGCGCTTTCCCATCCGGAGATCGGCCTATGAATGCACGGCTCGACAGTCTCACGGGCTTGAAACAGGGAGTGCACAAACCTTCTTACGATCGCCGCCGGGCGAGCGGCATCGTGCATCTGGGGACCGGCGCCTTCCACAAGGCTCACCAGGCCGTCTACACCGATGATGCACTGGAAAGGTCCGGCGGCGATTGGATGATCACGGGCGTCAGCCTGCGATCCCCGGACGTGGCTGCCGCACTCAATCCACAGAAGGGGCTTTATACATTGCTGACGCGCGGCCGCGAAGGCACGTCCGCGCGGATCATCGGCAGTATCGGGCAGGTCCTCGTCGCGCCCAGCGATCGGACGGCGGTGCTTGCGGCGCTGACGAAGCCCGAGACAAGGATCGTCAGCCTGACGATCACAGAGAAAGGTTATGGGCTCGACCCCAAGACAGGCGGGCTCGACCGCAATCATCCGGCGATAGCGGCCGACCTCGCCGAGCCGTCGAGCATGCAAAGCGCAGTGGGACTCATTGTGGGAGCACTGCAGCAACGCAGGAATCGCGGAGATCGGCCGTTCACCGTCCTGTGTTGCGATAACCTGCCGTCGAATGGCCAGGTGGTGCGCCGGCTGGCGCTTGAATTTGCGGCGGCAAGGAACGCCAACATGGTTCCGTATCTGGAAGCCGAGGTCAGTTTCCCCTCCACCATGGTGGATCGCATTACGCCGGCCAGCACCGAAAGGACGTTCGCCGACACTCTGGCCGCTACTGGCCGGGAGGACTATGCCTCGGTCGAGACCGAGCCTTTCTCGCAGTGGATCATCGAGGACGAGTTCGTGGCCGGTAGGCCCGAATGGGAGGCGGGCGGCGCGCTGTTCGTCGGGGATGTTGCGCCTTACGAGAAGATGAAGCTCAGGATGCTCAACGGCACGCATTCCATGCTGGCCTATTCGGGCTTTCTGGCCGGTTGCAAATATGTACGCGACGCGATGGCCGATCGGGATCTTGCCCTTCTTGCCGCGCGCCACATGCGCGAAGCCGCGCGGACCTTGGGGCCTGTCCCGGGCATGGACCTCGATCGCTACACGGCGGAGCTTTGCGAGCGTTTTGCCAATCCTGCGATGGCCCACGAGACCTGGCAAATCGCCATGGACGGCACGCAAAAGCTGCCTCAACGGATCCTGGAGCCGGCACGGATCGCACTGCGGGAAGGGCTCCCATTGGATGCCTATGCCTTCGCCGCCGCCGCCTGGATGCGATACGCTCTCGGCATGACGGACAAAGGGGAGATCTATACGCTGCGCGACCCGCGCGAGAATGAGATCGCGAGGGCGCTCGCCGGAGCCCGTCGCGATGCGCGTGTTGTCGTCGACCACCTTCTTGCCTTGCCTGGGCTGTTTCCGGACGAATTGAGCGGTTCGCCGAAATGGCGCGGCGCGCTGGAGAGCAAGCTTCAACCGATGCTGGCCGAGGGCATGCAACGGGCGGTGGCTCGCGAGGCTGAAACATGCCGCGTGTGAAGCATGTGCCGGAGGGCTTCGACCTTTCGCAGGCGCTTGCTGGAATAACCATCGATCGCGGTCAGGCGATTGGCCCGCAAATATATGCGGCGCTGCGACACCGCATCGTCGATGGACGGCTGCCGGGCGGCACGCCGATCCATGAGAACGACATCGCCGCGCTTTGCCTGGTCTCGCGAACCCCGCTCCGCGGCGCCCTCCAGCAGCTTGTCAATGAAGGGCTGATCGTCACGCGGCCGCAAGTGGGTTCGGTGGTTGCCCCACCCGACAGTTCCCGTCTCAAGGAGGCGCTGTTCGTGCGCTCGGCGATCGAGCAGCACGTGGTCCGGCGCCTGGCGACGACAGGGCTCGACGAGGCGGCGCTGGTGCCCGTCATGGAACGGCAGGCCGCCGCGGCCGAAATCGACGATTACGCCGGCTTTTTCGACGCGGACGAGGAGTTCCATGCCTCGCTTGCAAGGATGGCGGACGTGCCCAATGCCTGGCAACTCGTGCACTCGATCAAGGCGCATGTCGATCGCGAGAGATTTCTGCTCCTGGCCTCGACCCCCGGCCGGTCGCGGCAGGCCTATGGCGACCATCTGCGCATACTCGATGCGATTCGCTCGGCCGACGGCGACCGCGCCGCCCGCGAAATGGCAGCGCATGTGGCGTCGGTGCTCGACCCCTAATCCGTCTATGGTCTATTTCGCGACGAAAAAGTCTTCGATCCGCGTGGCCGCCCGCAGGAGGTGAGGCAGGAACTGGCGCTCCATCTCCTCGACCGAGAAGCGCGCCGACTGCGTCGAGGCGTTGATCGCCGCGACGATCGCGCCGGAGCGATCGCGGATCGGCACGGCGACCGAGCGCAGGCCGAGCTCCAACTGCTCGTCCACGCTGGCATGGCCCTGCTCCCGCGCACGTGCGATCAGCCTGGCGAGTTCCGTCCTGGCGGTGACCGTCTTGGGCGTATTCGCCCGGATCGTGGCCTTGGCGAGGAATGCGTCGAGCGCCTCGGGCGGGAGACCCGAGAGCAGGACCCGCCCCATAGAGGTGCAATAGGCGGGCAGATGGGTGCCGACATTGAGGGCGACGCTCAAGAGATGACGGCTGGGCACTCGGGCCACATAGACCACATCCTCGCCTGAAAGTATTCCAGCCGAACAGGATTCGTTCAGCGTCGACGAAACCTCACGCATGAAGGGCTCGGCATAGGTCCAAAGCGAGGCGCCAGACAGCCAGGCCCGGGCGAGCGAGATCAGCCGCGGCGACAGGAAAAAGCGCCTGCCGCTCTGCGTGGCGTATCCCGTGGCAACCAGGGTGAGCAGGAAGCGGCGGGCTCCCGCTCGCGTCAAGCCGGCTTTTTCCGCCATTTCGCTCAGCGTCAGCCCGGCCGGGTGGGAGGCCAGTATCTCCATGACCCCGAGTCCCCGTTCGAGCGAGGTCACGTGATCCCGTGAATGTCCATCCCCAGTTTCACCGCGGACGGCCTCGGCCACATTTGACTCCTCTGGAACCCTCATATAGGAATGTATCGCATAAAGAACATTTGTTCGCAATACGAACATTCGGATTCGGGCAGTCCGAAGCTGGGACAAAAAAGGCCAAGGCGGTGGCCGCCGCTCTGGCGCAACCGGAGTACGCGCAATGGCAAAGTTCATGCCGCTCAGCCAGGCTGTGGCGGAGAACCTGAAAGACGGCGACGCCGTCGCCTTCGAGGGCTTCACGCATCTCATTCCCACGGCTGCCGCCCATGAGGCGATCCGCCAGGGATTCAAGGACCTGACGCTGATCCGCATGACGCCCGACCTGATCTACGATCAGATGATCGGCATGGGCATGGCGAAGAAGATCGTCTTTTCCTACGTCGGCAACCCGGGGGTTGGATTGCTTCGCCGCGCACGCGATTCGATCGAGAACGGCTGGCCGCGTGCCGTCGAGGTCGAAGAGCATTCGCATGCCGGCATGGCCAACGCCTACGAGGCTGGGGCGGCGGGCATGCCCTTCGCCGTCTTCCGCGGCTATCGCGGCGCCGGCCTCGCAGAGGTCAATCCGAACATCAAATCGGTTACCTGCCCGTTCACGGGCGAGAAGCTCGCCGCAGTGCCGGCGGTACGGCCGGACGTGACCTTTGTCCATGCGCAGAAGGCCGACAAGAAGGGCAACGTGCTGGTCGAAGGCATCATCGGCGTCCAGAAGGAGGCTGTTCTCGCCGCCAAGCGCGCAGTCGTCACGGTGGAAGAGGTCGTAGACAATTTCGACGATCTTCATCCGAACCTGACTGTCCTGCCGAACTGGACGATTACGGCGATCGCGGTCGTGCCGGGCGGGGCGCACCCGTCCTATACGCATGGCTATTATATCCGCGACAACGCCGCCTATCTGGAATGGGACCAGATCGCGGCCGACCGCGAAAAGTTCCGCGAATGGATGCAGCAGAACGTGATCGAGAAGACTGCCGACGACTTCGCCGGTCGGGTTGCCCATCTGAGGAAAGACGCATGAGCACGGATCTCGGCTTTACGCCCAATGAAATGATGACCATTGCCGCCAGCCGGGCTTTGAAGAACGACGACGTGTGCTTTGTCGGCATCGGCGCGCCCTCGGCGGCATGCAACGTGGCGCGGCTGACGCATGCACCGGACATCACCCTGATCTATGAGAGCGGCACGATCGGCACGGCGCCGGACGTGCTGCCCCTTTCCATTGGCGATGGCGAGCTCTGCGACACAGCCGTCACCACCGTCTCCGTGCCGGAGATGTTCCGCTATTGGCTGCAGGGCGGACGCATCACGATCGGCTTCCTGGGGGCCGCCCAGATCGACAGGTTCGGCAACATCAACACCACCGTCATCGGCGACTATGACAAGCCGAAGACCAGGCTGCCCGGCGGTGGTGGCGCACCGGAGATCGCCACCTCCTCCCAGGAGGTCTATATAACCCTGGCGCAGTCGAAGCGCGGCATGGTCGACAAGATCGATTTCTTCACCTCCTTCGGCCATGGCGAGGGGGGTGATCATCGCCAGCGACTCGGCGTCGATACCAAGGGGCCGACGCTGCTCATCACCGACCTGGCGATCTGGAAGCCGGACCCTGTGACCAAGGAGTTCACGGTCGTATCGATGCATCCGGGTGTCACGCGCGAGCAGGTCCAAGAGACCTGCGGCTGGCCGGTCAAGTTCGCCGACGAGGTCGCAGTGACGCCTGCTCCCACGGAACTCGAACTCAAGACGCTGCGCGACCTCCAGGCGCGCACCAAGGCGGCCCATCAGGGCACGGCAAAGACCGGAAAGGCGGCATAACATGGCTGAAGCTTTCATCTGCGACTACATCCGCACGCCGATCGGCCGCTTCGGGGGCTCGCTCTCTTCAGTGCGCGCCGACGATCTCGGCGCGGTCCCCCTGAAGGCGCTGGTCGAGCGCAACGGTTCGGTCGATTGGCAGGCGGTCGACGACGTCGTCTTCGGCTGCGCCAACCAGGCCGGCGAAGACAACCGCAACGTGGCGCGCATGTCCCTGCTTCTGGCCGGGCTGCCGAAGGAGATCCCTGGATCGACGGTCAATCGCCTTTGCGGCTCGGGCATGGACGCGCTGATCATCGCAGCGCGGGCGATCAAATCCGACGAAGCGGATCTGATGATCGTCGGCGGTGTCGAATCCATGTCGCGCGCGCCCTTCGTGTTGCCCAAGGCCGACACCGCTTTCTCCCGCAATGCCGAGATCTACGACACCACGATCGGCTGGCGCTTCGTCAATCCGCTGATGAAGAAGCAGTATGGCGTCGATTCTATGCCGGAGACGGGCGAGAACGTTGCCGAGGATTTCAAGGTAAGCCGAACCGATCAGGACGCCTTCGCCGTGCGTAGCCAGGAGAAGGCCGTGGCCGCGCAGAAGAGTGGCAGGCTGGCGAAGGAGATCGCGCCGGTCACGATCCCGCAACGCAAGAGCGATCCGGTGATCGTCGACAAGGATGAGCATCCCCGCGCCGGCACGACGGTCGAAAGCCTCGCCAAATTGCCCACGCCGTTCCGTCAGAGTGGTACCGTGACGGCTGGCAACGCTTCGGGCGTCAACGACGGTGCGGCCGCGCTGATCGTCGCCTCCGAAGCTGCCGCCAGGAAATACGGTTTAACGCCGATCGTCCGCGTCCTCGGCGGATCGACAGCGGGCGTTGCTCCGCGCATCATGGGCATCGGCCCGGCGCCGGCGACGAAGAAACTCTGCGCCCGGCTCGGCCTGAAGCCGACCGATTTCGACGTGGTCGAACTCAATGAAGCCTTCGCCTCCCAAGGCATCGCCGTGCTCCGCGAACTCGGAATCGCCGAGGACGCGGAGCACGTGAACCCGAATGGCGGGGCGATCGCGCTCGGCCATCCGCTCGGCATGTCCGGCGCGCGGATTTCCGGCACGGCCGCTCTGGAACTGAGGGAACGCGGCGCGAAGCTGGCACTGGCCACAATGTGCATCGGCGTGGGGCAAGGCATCGCGGTGGCGTTGGAGAGGGCTTAGCTCTCCAACCCATCTTCGACGGCGCGCTGAGGAACGAGACGGATGGCGCGATCGCCGATCACAAGCCGTCGCACCGGCATCTGCGGACACAAGTTTGTTACCAGAGGGTTGCCGCAGTTTATAAGGGGATTACCATCCCGGGGGTGACGTTCAGCACCGACCTTGTTACGAGGACCAGGAATCGGTGCCGGCGTTGGCTGGCATTCCAGTGCAATCCGAGCGGCGGCGGGGCATTGCAAAGGAGCCGGCATAATGGCCAGCGTAGCAAACGCTTTGGGCGTGCCCCTTTTTTATAGCGGCGCTTCGGTGAAATGGTTCTCAGCGGTGGGATCGGGTCCGACTCTGTCAGGCTCGTCTTCCAATGATTCCCTCTATGGCGGCGGCAACGGCACCGTGACGATGTCAGGTCTTGCCGGCGACGACGTCTACTATCTCTACTCCAACCGGGATAAGGCCGTGGAGAACCCCGGCGAAGGGGTTGATACGATCTCCACATGGATGAGCTACACGTTGCCGGCCCACTTCGAGAATCTTACGGTCACGGGCGACAACCAGCTCGCATCCGGTAACGACCAAGACAACATCATTACCGGTGGTTCCGGCCGCCAGACCCTCGACGGCGGGCGCGGCAATGACGTGCTGAAGGGTGGGGCTGGCTCGGACATCTTCGTCGTGACGAAGGGCAATGGCAGCGACCTGATCCTGGACTTCGGTTCCACCGACGAACTACGGCTCAATGGTACCGGCTTCTTCTCCTTCGATCAGGTCAAGTCGAATATGCACCAATCCGGTGACGACGTAAGGCTCGAGCTCGGCGGCGGCGAGATGCTTGTCTTCGCCGACAAGACGATCGACCAGTTCCGCTCGGACCAATTCAAGCTCAGCCTCGACACTTCGGCCATGCAGCTTACGTTCGCCGACGAGTTCGATTCCCTCAGCCTGTGGGACGGTGAAAGCGGCACGTGGGATTCGAATTATTGGTGGGGCGCGCCGAACGGAAATTCCCTTCACAACAACGGGGAGCGGCAATGGTATATCGACCATGCGTATGGCCCGACCCGCTCGGTCAATCCCTTCAGCATCGAAGACGGTGTGCTGACGATCACCGCCGCCCGCGCGCCCGAGGAAATCCGGCCATATATCAATAACTATGAATATACGTCGGGCATGCTGACTTCGTTCGAATCCTTCGCCCAGACCTATGGCTATTTCGAAATCCGCGCCGACATGCCGGATGAGAAGGGAACGTGGCCTGCCTTCTGGCTGCTGCCGGCAGATGGAAATTGGCCGCCGGAACTCGATGTCGTCGAGATGCGGGGGCAGGATCCCAATCAGCTCGTGCTGACGGCCCACAGCGAGGCGACGGGAGACCACACGCAGATCCGCACCGTCGCGAATGTCGCCAGCACCGAAGGATTTCACACCTATGGGCTCTTGTGGACAGAAGATGAACTGGTCTGGTACTTCGACGATGTCGAGGTGGCGCGGGCCGAAACTCCGGCCGACATGCACGATCCCATGTATATGATCGTCAATATGGGCCTTGGCGGCTGGGCGGGAACACCATCAGACGACCTCGCCGCCGAGATGAAGATCGACTACATCCACGCCTATCAGCTCGGCGACGACGCGATCCTCTAGGAACTCCGGGGGCTCGGGGAAACCGATGATAGATATCGGTTCCCTGCCGCCTCCAGGCGCCTGCTCCTGATGGCCTCCTCCCGCCGATCTCCATCCCGGACACGGAAGGAAGGCAGCGGATCGGTATCGTGCGACAAGGGATCCGGGTGCGGGCCTGGCCGCATGCATGCGCAACATCAGCGGCCGCCGTTGCAGACAGCGCCGACGGCGTCGCGATCCACGAAACGGGCAGGGCTAAATCTTGCCGAATCAAGAACCCCGGCCAAAGCCGGGGTCTGAGGATGGAGGGTTGGGGCGCGGCCCTCCTGCCGGTGTCGGCTTAGAAGCGGAAGTTCACCGCCGCCTTGATCATGTGGAAGTTGACGTCCTCGCGAACGGCCAGGCCACCCTGGTTGAAGATATCGTCCTTGCCCAGATCGACGTAGCTGTACTCGGTCTGGAAGGAGATGCGATCGGTAATGGCGTATTCCAGGCCGGCGCCGACGACGAAGCCGGTCCTGCTCTTGTCGCCCGAGTAGGCGGAGATGCCGTCGACCACGACGTCCTGCTCGGTTTCGCCATAGGCGAAGCCGCCATGGCCGTAGACGAGGGCGCGGTCGAAGGCGTAACCAGCGCGAGCGCGCACGGTGCCGAGATATTTCAGCTCCGAGCTGGCCGACGCGTTACCCAGGCCCGGGATCGAGCCGCTGAGGCTGGCTTCGTGGCTCGTGAAGGCGATGTCCGCCACCGCGCCGAAGACCCACGGGCCGGTCTGATAGTCGTAGCCGAGCTGAATGCCGCCCAGGGCGCCGCTGCCGGACACGTCGAACGAAGCGGCTGGGCTACCCGCCGGAGCTGCCTCATAACCGTAGTCGCCGGTCGTGATGCCGCCGAAGACGCCGATATATGCACCCGACCAGTTGTAAGCGGCGACCGGCAGTTCCGGCGCTTGCTCGACAATCGCATCCGCGGCGTGGGCGCTGGCAAACAGCGCAGCCGAGAAGGCCGTCGTCAACAGAATTCTCTTCATGATTATTACCCTAAGTCATTGATATTGCCCCGCTGCCGCTCGTATCAGATGACAGGTGCTTTCCTAGTGCAGGGATGCAACACCTCGCGTCGGAGATGAGGATGCCCGGATCTGCGCAATTTCCGGTCGAAGATATCCACAGACGAAAATGTGAAGAGCGTGTGAACCTTCCGGGTGTGCAACCTGCCTTTGACAGGAAGATCCTTGTCGGAAAGCTGTCGCAACAGCCGAGACCTCTTGACACTTCCGGCATCGGCGCATTGTTCGGTTGGTTCCCGATCCGCAAGGAGAGCCATCCATGCCGCCCGTCAGGGTCGATCCCAAAAAGATCCACGAATTCAAAGACGCCGAAACCTTTCATGCGTGGTTGGCCATGTACCATGACAAGGAAGACGAGGTCTGGATCAAGATCCACAAGGTGAGTTCCGGACTTCCCTCGATCACACCCAAGGAAGCGATCGACGTCGTGCTCTGCTGGGGCTGGATCGACGCGGTGCGTAAAGGACTCGACGAAAAGAGCTATCTGCAGCGCTACACGAAGCGGGGCCGCAAAAGCATTTGGAGTAAGATCAACGTCGACAACGTCGCTCGGCTCATCGAGGAAGGACGCATGACCGAGCACGGTCTGAAACAGGTCGAGGCGGCAAAAGCCGACGGGCGCTGGCAGCGGGCGTACAAGAGCGGCAGGGACATGAAGATACCCGAGGACCTTCAGGCGGCCATCGATGCCGAGCCGCAGGCAAGGGAAATGTTGGAGACGCTTACGGAGCAGAACCGCTTCGCGCTCGCCTTTCGCGTCCACAACATGAAGACCGAAGCCGGTCGCAAGAAGAAGATCGCGAGCTTCGTCGAGATGCTGAAGCGCGGTGAGACGATCTACCCGCAGCGTCGGAAATGATCGCACCTATGCGGCGCGAATCATGGGAAGGCTCGGATATGAGAGGCAACGACCGGAAAGGTGCCCGGCGGCATTCCCGGGCCGATCGCGAGGCCGGTATCGTCTTCATCCCGGCCATTCCGCTGCATTCGGCGGTAGGTTGATCCCGGTCACCGGTCGAGCGTGAAAAGTTCCTGCGCTCGCCCGACCCCGCGCAGCGCATAACGCCCGACCGAGACCAGTTGCTGCCGCTCCATCTCGGGCAGCGCGTCGCGGAAAGCCGGAGATATGAGGATGTCGCGCTCGGCCGAGCGGCACATGGCCACGATCCGGCTTACTTCGTTGACAGCTTGTCCGACCACCGTGAAGTCGAGCCGGTCCTTGCTTCCGATATTGCCGTAGAAGACATCGCCGATATGCAGGCCGAGATTGATGGAGGTGATGGGCTCTTCGTTAGCCGCCCTGCGCTGGTTGAGGTCGGTTAGGCGATGGCGAAGATCGGCTTCCGCGCTGAGGGCTGCGCTGCAGGCGATGGCCGGGTCGCTATGCGTGAAGATCGCCAACACGCCGTCGCCGATCAGCTTGAGCACGTCGCCGCCTGCGACATGCACGGCGGAAATAACGGCCTCGGCATAGTCGTCCAGGAGTGGAATAAGCTGGTCGGCGGCCACGCTGTCGGAAATCGCGGTGAAGTTGCGCATGTCGGAATACCACAAGACCGCATTGATCTTGTCGGCAACGCCGCGGGACATGCGCCCCCTCAGCACGCGCCGGCCGGCATCCCGTCCAAGATAGGTTTCGACAAGCGATTCGGCGACACGCGCCAGCGACGCGGATTTGACTGCCAGGCCAAGCGTTGGCACGAGCCGGCGCAGGGCGTCGAGATCGGCGTCGGTGAAGCCATCCGGCCGCGCAGTCATCCAGCGAGAGATGACGCAGTCCATCTCGCCGATCACGGTCTCCGGAGAAAAGCGCTGGACCAGTGCAAACCAATCGGTCTGCCCATCCAGTCTCAGTTCCTCCAAGACCGGGAAATCGCCAGTCGCGCCTTCCACCAGGCGGCGGCGCAATTCGCTGCGACCGGATTGCATGAGAAAGTAGAAGGGGCTTTTCAGCCAGCCGCTCGGGTCCTCGCTCTCGCCATGCGGACCGTATTCGGAAACCGGAGAGTCGATCGGCCTGTCGCCTGCCCAGGAGAAGACGCGCCCCTCGTAGATCGGGTGGAGGGTGTCGACAATCATGAGCGCGCGCGTGAGGGGGAGCCCTGCCGCCGTGCACCGCTCGCAGAAGCCGTGCAGGAGCTCGATCTCTTCGTCACCGGCGAGACCTCGCTCGATGACCCATGTCGCGAGGTGGTCAATGTCTGCTGGCTTCATGGCGCGGGCGATCCTCGACTGCCGTTTCCATCATGTAAATCGCCCAGCGGCAAGCGCCAGTCATTTCGCGCTTCCTGCCAGCCAGCTGCAGCGGCAGAGCAGATGCTCACCTGCCTAGGGGACGATTACCTCGAGAGTAATCGGATCGATTGCACGCATCGACTATGGGCAGGACGACGTCAGCTTCGTCGCAAATCGGAGAAACAAATGGCCGTGACCTATGTCATCAAGTTCGACATCATTCCGGAAAGACGTGAACTGTTCCTGAAGCTCTTGACCGACGTGCTCGACGCCATGCGGGCCGAGCCCATGTTCCACGAGGCCGTCCTGCATGTCGATCCCGAGAGCCCGAACAGGATGATGCTCTATGAAACCTGGGAGGATCACGAAGACGTTCTGACGGTTCAGCTGAGCCGCCCATATCGCGCGGCCTGGCATGAGGCATTGCCGGATCTTCTCGCCACGCCTCGCGATATCTCGATGTGGTATCCACTGCGCGCGGACCGGTCGCAGGACCGGATCCTTGCTGACGACAGTTGCGGTTGATGTCGATGACGCGACCCGCCGAAATCGGGCTCGACATCGCGTCGCTGCACTCGCGGCGCGCCGGAAGAGCTGGAATTTGAAGCTCGCCGCGGGTATTCGCGCTCTCCAAACGGCGCATGCCACGACTTCCGAACGGATAGACGTTGCAGCCATCGATGAGATTGGCGATCGCTTGCGCCTGTGCTACCGGCATCGGATGGCAAGGTGAACTGGATGAGCCCGGACGGCCTGGAAACAGCGGATGTGGTCGTGGTCGGCGCCGGCGTCGTCGGCCTGGCGGTGGCCCGGGCTCTCGCGATCACGGGCCGTGAAGTCCTGGTGATCGAGGCGGAGCCCGTGATCGGGAGCGGTACGAGTTCCCGCAATTCCGAGGTCATACACGCCGGCATCTATCATCCGCGCGAGTCCCTGAAGACGAAATTCTGCGTCGCCGGCCGCAAGGCACTTTATCGCTACTGCGAGGAGAGGGGCATCCCGCATCGCAGGCTTGGCAAGCTCATCGTGGCGGCGCCGGGCGAGGCGGGGGCGCTGCGTCAGCTCGGCGCACGCGCCATGGAGAATGGTGTCGACGATCTGATCTGGCTTGATGCTCTGCAGGCACGTGAGCTCGAGCCCGAGGTCATTTGCGAAGCTGCGCTGCTGTCGCCTTCGACGGGCATCGTCGATGTGCACGCCCTGATGCTCTCCTACCAGGGGGATCTGGAACGACATGGTGGCGTCGTCGCCTTCAACGCCCGGGTTGTGCGCGGGCGAGCGGCGGGGGACGGCGTGCTGCTGGATATCGAGGCGGGCGGAACGTTCAGCCTTTTTTGCCGCACGGTGGTGAACTGCGCCGGGCTTGGAGCGCAGAAGGTGGCCGGTAGCATCGCAGGCATGCGAGGCGACGCGATCCCCACCCTCTATCTTGCCAAGGGGAACTATTTTCGGCTGGTGCGCAAGGCCCCGTTTCGCCACCTCGTCTATCCGCTTCCCGCCCATGGCGGAGCCGGCGTGCATGTGACGCTCGACCTCGCGGGGCAGGCTCGCTTCGGCCCGGACGTGGAGTGGACCGATCGCCTCGACTATCGTGTCGACGAAACGCGGCTCCAGGCATTCGAGGCCGCTATCCGCGAGTACTGGCCGTCGCTCCCGGACGGCGCGATCGTTCCGGATTACGCAGGCATCAGGCCCAAGCTGCATGCGACTGGATCGACCGCCGCCGATTTCGTCATCCAGGATGCGGGTGACCATGGCGCCCCCGGCCTGATAAATCTGTTCGGAATAGAGTCTCCGGGCATGACGTCGTCGCTCGCCATTGCGGATCATGTGGCGAAGCTCGTCAGCGAAGGACGCCGATGAAACTGGTCGGCAGGAGTTCGTAACTGGACAGGATTGCAAGGCTCTCCCCATGACAATTTGGCAACTGGCGCACGGCCGCCAACTCGAACTCGGCACGAAGGCGTTGCTCATGGGCATCTTGAACGTCACGCCTGACAGTTTTTCCGACGGAGGCGCGTTCGATGCTCCGGATCGCGCCTTGGCGCATGCCGAGGAGATGGTCGCGCAGGGTGCGGCCATCATCGATGTCGGTGGCGAATCCACCCGGCCGGGCGCCCTCCCGATCTCGGCCGAGGAGGAGCAATCGCGCATCCTTCCCATCATCGAGGCGTTGGCATCCGAAGGAAAGGTTCTCATTTCGGTCGATACGTATCGGGCGGGAACGGCGCGGGTGGCGGTGGCAGCCGGCGCCCACATCGTCAACGACGTTCACGGCCTTCAACGCGAGCCTGATATCGCCAGGGTGGCGGCCGAAACCGGGGCAGGCCTGGCGATCATGCACACCGGCCGCGACCGCGTGAAGCTGGCTGATGTCGTGGAGGACCAATTCCTTTTCCTCAAGCGATCGTTGGAGATCGCTCGCGAAGCAGGGGTGAAAGACGGGCAGATCATTCTCGATCCCGGTTTCGGCTTCGCGAAGGGCAAGGAGGAGAACCTTCAGCTCATCGCCCGGTTCGAGGAACTGCGGCCGCTTGGTTTCCCCTGGCTCGTCGGCACGTCCCGCAAGCGCATGATCGGACATCTGGCCGGCGACGACATGGCCGCGCGCGACATCGGAACGGCGGCGACAAGCGTCATCCTGCGTATGAAGGGCGCCGATATCTTCCGTGTCCACAACGTGCCGGTGAATCGCGACGCGCTGGCCTTTGCCGATGCGGTGATGGAACAGGAAAGAGCGGCAACGGGGTAAAGGCCGCCCTATGGCGGCCCCCGAAAGAACTCAGCGCCGTGTCGTTTCAAACAGGAACCAGACGCGGCGCTCTGCTTCGTCGATCCAGTTTTCGAGAAGGCTCGCGGTAGCGACATCCCCATGCTCGTCGCACACATCGTGTGTCGCGCGCATGCGTTGCGCCAATTGAAGATTGTCCTCCTTGAGCTCGGCCAGCATGTCTTCCGGCGAGACGAAGTCGGCATCGTTGTCTTCGATCTTCTGCAGCCTGGCGATGTGCCCGATCGAGCGGAGCGTCGTGCCGCCAACCTTGCGAGCGCGCTCGGCCATGTCGTCGGTCATGGCGAAAATCTCGGCGGCCTGCTCATCGAGCAGCAGGTGGTAGTCGCGGAAATGCGGCCCGGACATGTGCCAATGGAAATTCTTGGTCTTGATGTAGAGCGCGAACACGTCCGCAAGCAGTGCGGTCAAGGCGCCTGAAATGTCCTTGGCAGCGTTCTGGCCAAGATTACCCGGCGTCGCCAGCGGCGCCTTCCTGAGCTTACGCGCATTTTCATTGTTCATAGTCTGAACTCCTGCCCGCCCGCACGCCTGATTTCGACCATATGCTTGGATCGCACGATCATCCACTCTCCAAGCAACGGGCATAGTGCGAGGGAGATCCGTCATTGTCAAAGGAACGCATGACGCAGATCAGGCGACCGGCTCGGTGCGACCGACGCTCGTTCCTATCCGGCGCCAGACGAAGTCCTCCCGGGTCTCGCTGCTCTCGCGTGAAGCCGAGACAGCGGCGTCGATAAGCATTGCCATACGGGCGTGGACCGGCGACTTGACGCACGCTGGATCCGTCGCCGCAGCGTTGCCTGCGATCGCCATGGCCTGGCAGCGGCAACCGCCCCAGTCGATCTCGCGTCTCTCGCAATCGCGGCAGGGCTCCAGCATCCAGTCCGTTCCACGAAAGGCGTTGAAAGCGGCGGAATCGCTCCAGATCTCGGCAAGGCTGCGCTCGCCGAAACGTTCGAAGGTCAGCGAGGGGATGGTTTGCGCGGCATGGCAGGGCAGCACCATGCCGTCGGGCGCCACCATGAAGGCATCGCGGGCCCATCCTCCCATGCAGGGCTTGGGATAGGTGGCGAAGTAATCAGGCGGCACGAAGTCGATGTTCATGACGCCGGTCAACCTTTCGCGCGCGGCTTCGACGATTTCGGCTTGTCGCTCGACCGCTTCTCGGTCGGGCATGAGCGCGTTGCGGTTGGCGAGCGCCCAGCCGGCATATTGCACGTTCGCGATCTCCAGTCGTTCCGCTCCGAGGGAGAGTGCGAGTTCGATGAATTGCGGCACCTCCTCCATGTTGTGGCGATGGATCGGCGCGTTGATGGTGAGGGGTAGTCCGGCGGCCCGGGCGCGCTGAGCCGTGTCGACCTTCTTCTCATGGCTGCCGCGATGATTGCCGATCATGTCGGTCGTCGCCGGAAGCGCACCCTGGAACGAAAGCTGAAGATGATCGAGACCGGCCTCCGCGAGCGCTTCGATCCGCCCTTCGGCGATGCCGACGCCGGCCGTGATGAGGTTGGTGTATACCCCCCGTCCGGCAAGCCCGGCGACCAGCTGCTCGAGATCGCGGCGCAGGGTTGGCTCGCCTCCTGACAGATGGACCTGCAGCACTCCGAGATCCGCCGCCTGATGGAAGAGCTCGAGCCAGGTCCCCGTGTCCAGCTCGCGGTTGGCCTTGAGAAGTTCCAGCGGATTCGAGCAATAGGGACATTGCAGCGGGCACCGATGCGTGAGTTCCGCGAGCATGCCTATCGGTGGAAGAAGCGGCTCGTTCATAATCGCACCAAAAGCCTGTCCGACCACTCCTGGAGGAAGGCGAGGACGTCGTTCGCGACTTCGTCCTCCGCCGCGTCATATTCCGCGGCAAGGTCGGCGATGATGTGGGCGACATCCGATCGCCCGTCGCAACGGCGCAAGATGTCAAGGCTGATCTCGTTCGGCCAGAATACGCGTTCCGGCGACAGCACTGCGAAGGCTTGCCGCACCGGGTCGTATTGAATGCGCATATGTTTCGGCAGCCGAGGCACCGACTCGAACGACACGATCGCGCGCGACGCGGTCATGATGGTCCTTCCGGTCGAAAGGCGCCGGGCGGTATGTTGCCTTCGCCGTAGGCGTGCTGAAGCGCATCGAGCATGGCCCAGAGAATATCGCATTTGAATACCAGGGCGTTGATCACGGCCTGCTGGCGTTCAGGCGTGTCGGCATGCTCGAGCACGTAGGAAAGGGCGAAGTCGGAATCGCGGTTGGCCTGGTCGGGACGCGCCTTGAAATAGGAGAGAGTATCTTCGGTGATGTAGTCGTATCGGGCGAGCATTGCAGGCACACGCTCGCCGATGATGACCGGCGAGAAAAGCTCCGTCAGCGATGAAGCCACCGCTTCCAGAAGCGTGCGGTTCGCGCAGAAGGAAAGATAGGCCCCGACCGCGAAACGTGTGGCCGGCAATGCCAGCCTCTCGCCTGTGACCGTTCCCGCGTCTAGGCCGAGTGACGTAGCCAGGTGCAGCCAGCGCGCTATACCGCCGCTCCATCCGTCATTCCCGTCATGATCCTCGATGCGTTTGCGCCATGCCGCGCGGAACGACGGGTCCTCCGCGCGCGCCAGGATCGTGGCGTCCTTGCGCGGTATCACCGCCTGATAGCAATAACGGTTCAGGGCCCAGGCCTGCATCTCCAGCTTCGACAGGTCGCCTGCCGTCATCCTGTGGTGGAAAGGATGGAGATTGTGATAGCGCTCCGCACCGACGCGCCGCAGGACGCCCTCGAGCTCCGCCGGAGACAATCCGCCTGCCGCTGCATCATCGAAGCTGCTCACAATTCCACCTCCATGCCATCATGGGCGATTTCCCACCCCTGCGCCAGCACTGCCGCATGTTCGGCCGAGGTCTCGTCGAGCACGGGATTGGTATTGTTGATATGTACGAAGATGCGCCGCCCGATCGCCGTGCCGGCAAGTCCGGCCATGCTGCCCGCCTGGCCGGACATGGCGATGTGTCCCATCCGCCTGCCTGTCTTTTGCCCGACGCCTGCGGCAATCATCTCGTCATCCGTGTAGAGCGTGCCGTCGAACAGCAAGGCCGCCGCGCCGTCCAGCCGTGCGCGCAGGGGAGCATCGATCCTCGCGCAGCCCGGGATGTAGAAGAGCGCCTTGCCGTCGGCCCCGCCGGTGATGCGCAGCCCGATCGTGTCGCCGCTATCGGAGCTGAAATCGGCTTCCGGATGAGCGCTGTCTTCAAGATACAGCGCCACCTTGCCCGGCACCGGGAAGCTCTCGACGATCACGCCGGTCGCCTTTTCCGTCGCATCGCAGATCGCCGTCTCCTCGCCGTGGCAAAGCTCGCGTCGCGGCACCAGGGCCGGATCGAGAACGTTGAAGATGCTGTTCTGATCGAGGACCGCCAGGACCGGCGCGGCCGCATAGATGGCGAAGGGTTGGCGCTCGCGCAGGCTGAGCAATCCGGCGACGTGGTCGACATCGGCATTGGTGAGCACGACGGCCCGGATCGGCGTCGAGCGCAACGCATCCTCAGGCCGCGGCTGAAGTTCCGTGGTCTCGGCAATCTGCTGGCGGATATCGGGTGAGGCGTTGAACAGGACCCAGCCATTCCCATCAGCCGACGCGGCAAGGCTGGATTGGGTCCGAGGCCGGGCTGCGCCCTTGCCTTGGCGCGCCGCGCGACTGAGCCGATAATTGCAATTCCACTGGGGAAAGCCGCCACCGGCCGCCGATCCGATGATCTTCAGGCGCATGGCGATCTCCGGGCACGTTGAAATTCAGGCAAGACCAAATTCCGGCAAACAGCCGTCGCCGGTGCTTTCTGCTGCGCCGCGAGCGGCAGCGGGTGCTCCCGGATCGAGAGCACCCACCCCAAGGCTATTTCTTGGGGGTGACTTCCGCAGGCAGGTAACGAGAGATTTCGAAGCCTGCAGCGACCTGACACATGGTCGGTTTCTTCCAGCTCTTCTTCATGGATTCCTCCTTTCTGCCGGCGTCGAAGCCGGTCATTGGTCGGTTAGCCATTGCAAGGCACCGTTACGCAATGGCTCGTCCATTAAATGGACAAACGAATGAAAACGTATTCAAAATGCGAAAACCTAGAAATATCACGTCACCTTTCGACAATGTAGGGCCTGTTCTCTTCCAGCGGTAGCCCTGCTTTTTCCCATCCGTCGGAACCGTAGGGATACCAGAGGACCGAGCTGTAGCCCAATTTCATCGCCCGCTTGGCGGCGTTCCATGACATCCAGCAATCCGTCATGCAGTAAAAGAGGATCGTCTTCGACGGGTCGGCACCGGTCTTGGCGGACAGGCCGTCGCGGAAATAGCGTTCGGTCTCCGCCGGGATCGCCCCGTAGCCCACATTGGCGAGCCAGGTGCTGCCCGGTATGTCCTTTCTGACCTTGTCTTTCCAGATCGTTCCTGCCGGCAGGTTGGCCGGTTTCGGCGTATGCGGCATGACATCGAAGAACACTGCCTTCCTGTCCCGCCAGAGTTTTTCCGCCTGGGCCGTGTCGACCACCGTCGCACCCTCGAGCGTTGCCGGCACCGGCGCGCGATAGTCCTCCATCCGGTAGCCCGCGGGTTCGGCCACATCCCCAGCCTGGGCGTGGCCGCATAGGACGCCTAGCGCGAGCAGGAGCATTCCTGTGATGTTTCGTCCTTTGCGCATCGCGATAGAGGTCGTCCATGTCACTGTGTGATCGGCCGATCCTGCTCGTCCAGCAAGGGTACCCCGAAGCTGATCAGTAGCTTGTTGATCTCGTCTTGGTTTTCCCTGATGAATACATTGAGGGCGCGTTTCCATTCCTGGTCGGACGGACGCACACCCATGGTGATGCGGTAGGTCATGCGCGATCCCGTCTTCTCCTTGATCAGAGGCACGACCGCGAGATCGGCGCCCGATTGCTTGGCGTAGTATCCGCCCATCGGTCCCCATACCACCGCCGCGTCGATCACCCCGGCAAGCATGTCCTTGATCATCAGCTCCGCCACGGACGGCGCAAAGCGCGTGTCGACCATCAGCGGGTAGACCTTGGCCGTCTTCATGAGGTTGGCTTTGGCCATGTTCGAACCGGGGGGCGTGCCTTGCACGACACCTACGCGCTTGCCTGCGAGCTTCGGATCTTCGATCGTCTCGACTCCGTCCAGGCCGCTACCCTTCTTGTAAAGCAACACGTAGGACGAACGGTAATAGGCGTTGGTATTCTGCACGAGCTCATCGCCCTGCGCGAACCCCATGATGACGTCGCACCGATTGGCTCGCAGTGTATTGCGTACAAATCCCATCACCATTGGAAACCAGGTATAGGCGACGGATTTGCGCCCGGTCTTCTGGGCTACGAGCTCCGCGAGCTTGTTTTCGAAGCCCTCGCCGCTCTCGTCGGTGAAGGGCATGTTGGAGGGATCGGCGCAAACCCGCAATATGTCGGGGTCGACCAACTCGCCCGCCGCGCCGAGGCCGGCGCCTTGCGCGAGAGCCGAAGCCGACGTCGTTGCCGACAGCAGTGCTGCTCCCAGGATGACGCGCAGGAACTGGCGAACCGGCATGGATGTCATCCTCCCATGCACGATGCTTCATGATCCTTGGCCGTCTGCGGCTTGTCGGCCTTCTTCGGCGGCCGTCCGCGCGGGATCGCATCGACCGCGCGGGCTCTCAAATAGATGTAGAGATCGTCCATATAGCAATAGACGTTCTTGTTCTCGCCGAAGGCCGGCATGACATTCTCCTTGCCGCCGGTCATGTTCTTGCGCCCCTCGGCGACGATCGACAGGAAGGTCCCGTAATCCATGGTCTTGAGCGAGTTGGCGAGTGCCGGAGCATAACTCGATCCGACCCCGTCCGGCCCGTGGCAGACATGGCAGTCCGAATGATAGCGACGGTAGCCGCTGAAAGTATACCAGTCCACCGTGCCGTCTTCCTGGATCTTGAATGTCGGATTTCCATCCGCGTCGAAATACTTGCCATCCTCGTCCTTCACCGCGGCAGCCTTTTGCTGATCGTCCTCGGCATGCACAGGTCCGGACAGGCTAACAAGGAAGGCGACCAGAAACGGGATTGCATTGCGATAGGGCATTCCAACCTCTTTCTCATTTCGCCACGGACGACTGTCGCTATGCGGCGGTGACAGGAGTTTTGGGGATTGCGTGGCGAAATCGAGAGCCCGGCCAGCTTTCCGGGCGAGCCGGGCTCTCGTTTCTCATGGCTCGGGACAAACCCGGGCCTGTCCATGGCGTCCGCACTCAGTCCGGAAGCCCGAAGACGGTCAACTGCCCACCGAGCGTCGTGTATTCGGCGAGACCTGCATAGCCGCCCACGGCTCCGAGACCGGCGGTGCCGACCACCTGGGTTTCGTCGCCCTGCGCACGACCCTGATCGACGGCGCCATGCCAGGCGGCCGCATTCTCAGGCGACAGCAGGCCGCCGGCGAGACCGATGCCTGCCCAGCCACCGACACCCGACAGCACGGCAATGTACTGCTTGCCATTGTGCTCGTAGGTGTTGATGTTGCCGATGATGCCGGACGGGGTCTTGAACTTGTAAAGTTCCTTCCCGTCCTTATCGACTGCCTTGATGTAGCCTTCCAGCGTTCCGTAGAAGACGACGTCGCCATCTGTCGACAAGGCGCCCGACCAGACCGAGAACTGCTCCGGCTTCGACCAGACGATCTCACCCTTGGAGGCATCCCAGGCGATGAAGTTGCCCATGCCGCCATGGCTGTCCGGGGCCGGATACATCGATACGGTCGCGCCTACATAAGGCTGGCCGGCCGTGTAGCTCACCTTGTAGGGCTCATAGTCCATGCAGACGTGGTTCGTCGGCACGTAGAAGAGGCCGGTCTTCGGCGAATAGGTCGCCGGTTGCTGGTCCTTCGTGCCGAGAGCTGCCGGGCACACGCCGGTCGTGTTCACGTCCTCGCCGTTCTGCTGCGTGGAGTACTTCGCCACGACCTGCGGGCGGCCATATTGGTCGCTCTTCGGGTCCATGACCACTTCGGTCGCCCAGTTCACCTTCGGATCGTATTTCTTGGCGACCAAAAGCTCGCCGGAAGCCCGATCCATCGTATAGGCGAAACCGTTGCGGTCGAAATGCACGAGAACGTCATGCTTCGCGCCGTTGACCTCCATGCCGTCGACGAGAATCATCTCGTTAACGCCGTCATAGTCCCACTCGTCGTGGGGGGTCATCTGGTAGACCCACTTGGCAACGCCTGAATCCGCATCGCGGGCGAAGATGGTCATCGACCAGCGGTTGTCACCGGGACGTTGCACGGGATTCCAGGTCGAAGGATTGCCGGAGCCGTAGTAGATCAGGTTCAGCTTGGGATCGTAGGCATACCAGCCCCAGGTGGCGCCGCCGCCTGTCTTCCACTGTTCGCCTTCCCACGTGTTCAGGCCGGAGTCCTTGCCGACCGGCTTGCCGAGGTGGGTAGTCTTCGCAGGGTCGAGCAGCGTGTCGGAATCCGGCCCCATCGAATAGGCCTTCCAGGCGAGCGAGCCGTCCTTCAGGTTGTAGGCCGCGACCCAGCCGCGGACGCCGAACTCACCGCCGGACACACCGACAATGACCTTGTCCTTGAACACCATTGGTGCGTGCGTGCCGGATTCGCCCTTGCTGCCGTCCGTTGCATCGCCGTTCTTGATCGACCAAACGACCTTGCCGGTCTTGGCGTCGAGCGCGGTGACCATCGTGTCGGCCTGGTTCAGGATGATCTTGCCGTCGCCATAGGCAACACCGCGGTTGACCGTATCGCAGCACATGATCGGAATGACGTTCGGATCCTGCTTCGGTTCGTATTTCCAGAGGATCTTGCCGTCATTCTTGAGATCGAGGGCATAGACGATATTCGGGAAGGGCGTGTGGATATACATCACGTCGCCGATCACCAGGGGGCCGCCTTCGTGGCCGCGCAGCACGCCGGTGGAGAAGGTCCACTTGACCTGCAGATCCTTTACGTTGTCCTTGTTGATCTGGTTGAGCTTCGAGTAACGCGTATTGGCGTAGTCGCCCGTCGGCATCGCCCAGTTCTTGGGATCTGAAGCAAGTTTCTGAAGCTCTTCATTGGACCAGGCGCCCACGGCCGAAGCGCCCGTGAGCAGCACTGCGGCAATGGGAATGCAAAGTGCCTTGATCGATGCACGCATTCGAATCCTCCCGGGGTTCACGATCAGGAATCGATCGGCTAACCCCCAGGGGGCCGCCCGAGCGATCCATGTGTGGGAAGTATTTCCGGCAGCGTGTCACGACCTAAGCCAGACGAGCAGAGGGCACCATTGCTGCCCACCTCACTTGGCCTACGAAAGACAGTCGCCGCTCCCTAAGACGGTGACGCCCTTGAAGCCGGAAACAAGGAAAGGCTATGTCATTAGTAACCGGTAGGCAAGAAAAAAGCCTGCAGTTGTTTATTGCAGCGCAATAAGGAAATGATGCAGCGCGGTATTAAGATGATCGGCAACTATCAAGAATGCTATATATATTTATGTTTATAGAATCTGGCAGGGGAAACATCAATTCAGTGTCACTGGCTGGGTTCAGTGGAGAGGTATATTTAGATAATAGACGGAGTTATTTGTTTGTGTAGGAAATCCGTAGTATGTGCCTTTTTCGCGGGCTTGAGATAGTGATGCGAAGCTACGTTTCGATCCTCACGAAGCGATGCGACGGAAGGCCGAATTCGATCTCAGGCGATGTTCCCGGATCAGTGGAGCATTCCTCCTTTGGTCCTATATACAGGTTGACCGTTATCGTCCTGCGCGCCCAATTGATACGGTCGGAACAATCCGTAATCAGTGCAGGCAAAAGGGAGGTTTTCCGGATGCGCAGTTCCATTGCCTTGGCGGCCGTCTCATCCTGGCTCATGACGTGCATTGTCGCGAGCACAGGTCCTGCGCACGCCGCCGGAGACTATCCGACCGTCGCGCTCGCGGATTACGTGCTCGGCTGCATGAAGTCGAATGGCGAGACGCGCGACGTGCTCGAACGTTGTTCCTGTTCGATTGATGTCATCGCCTCGATCGTTCCCTACCAGCGCTATGAAGCGGCCGAGACGTTCCGGCGCATGGCCTTGACGACAGGGGAGGCGAGCGGCCTGTTCCGAGAAAGCGCGCCGGCCAAGGCGGCCGGGGCGGAATTGCGCCGCGCCCAGGCGGAGGCCGACATACGCTGCTTCTGAGAAGCCGTCATTCAGGCCGCAAAAGGATCGACCCTTGGGCAAGGCCCTGTTCGCCTGGCCGCGCCTTCTCCCCGTCGGGCAGAAGATAGGTGAACATTGTAGGCCTATGCGCCGGAGAGATGTCCGGCCGACAGGTCAAGGATCGACGCCGGTGGTATCAAAGCCCCGCAGCTTCCAGGGGCCATTGATCGCGGAAGACCTTGCCGTCCGTATCGACAGCTTCGACCCGGATGTCACCTCCGCCATGTGCGGCGAAGTCGAAGCGGAAATTGGGATCCTCGGAAATCGATATCCCGCCCTCCATCGACAGGATCAGTCGATCGTCTTGCGAGATCGACAGCTTCTGGACGAAATGCGCCGGAATGAAATATTGGGTCAGCGGATCCCGTTGAAGCCCCGAATTGTTGGGATGGCGGATCATCAACTGCAATTCCTGAGCCTTGCTCATCGTCTCGGCTGCCGGGAACTGGCGCAGCTTCATCTTGCCCATAGAGGCACGGGCTTCGGCCTGGTTCTTCACAGCCGGGGCTGAGCACCCTCCCGACGCCTTAACGAATGTCCGGGCCATATGAAGTTCGCCGCTTTGGGTTTCGGCGATGGCGCGCAGAAAGGAATAGTCGTTGACGCGAACGCGGGTGGAAAGATGAGTCACACCCGCCTCCTTGCCGAGCTGGAAGGTGGCGGCCACAGGGGCGGGATTGGCGTCGATGATCATGGTCACCGATTTCACGCCTTCCGGTGCTTTCGCCGGATCGATGAAGATATCGACCGGAACAAGGGCCGCATCCTGGGCGCGCTTTGGCGCCTCGATGCGGACGAGCCCGGTGTCGACGAGGATCGGTCGTTCGCCGAACACGTCGCCCTTCATGCCGTCCCACAGCTTGTCCGACGAGGCCATGGTCTGCTGGGCCAGTGCGCCCGCCGGGAATCCCGTCAGGGTCGCCGCGGCAAGGAACGCGATGGTGATGAAAAGTGCGATCGGCGAGCGGTTGCGCCGGTCTCCACGAGCGTCGTGTCGCATTTATGCCTCCACCTGTTTCAAGAGAGGTGGTGCCCAGGCGTCTTGGATCATAGGCTTCCGCCGCGGTCTTGGCAAACCAGCCGTCGTCGGATGAGCCGACAGCTCATTCCCATTCCAGCTCCGCATAGGCAGCGGTGGCATTTCGCTCGTTATAATCATCGAACAACGCCCAATGCGCCCGCTCGCTTCCGCCCGCGGTCTTGACCGCCTCCGCCAGGGGCACCCCATCGGCAATGGCTTGCCTCACATCGGAGGCCAACACGTCGAAGTAACGCCGCTCCGCGCTCAAGGCGGCGGGCCAATCGGCTGGCGAGGGGCCATGGCCAGGCACCACCCGCCGCGCGTCGACTGCGTCGAGCGTTTCCATCTGGCGCATCCAGCCCAGCAGTGATCCGTCGAGCGTCGGCAGGTGCCCCATGAACACGAGATCGCCGGCAAAGAAAGTTCCGCTGGCGATGTCGCGCACCGTCAAGTCGTTGTCGGTATGGGCGGGCTGCCAGGCCTTCAGTTCGAGCTTTCGACCGCCTAGGTCGAGTTCCAACTGGTCCTCCACGAGCAGAGTGGGCGGCACGATCGTGATGTCCTTCATCAGCGCCTCGCCGAGCTGATTGCGATAGCTCCGCAGATAGAACGCGCCGCGCGCCTCGAGCGCGGCAGGCAGATTGCGATGCCCGACAACGGCCGCATCGGGGAAAGCCGCGTTGCCGAAGATATGGTCGGGGTGCATATGGGTATTGATGAGATATCGGACCGGCCTGTCGGTGACTTTACGCACCGCCTCGACAAGCGCGTATCCTTCGATCATGCTGCCGCCGCTGTCGATCACGGCGGCGGCGTCATTCCCCACGACGAGGCCGAGATTGGCGATCGCTCCTCGATTGGCGGAGGTCATCAGTTCGTCGACCCCCTGGAACGCGAAGACACCGGGGGCAATGTCGCGCACGTCGAAAGCAAGCCCGTCCGCCGCGAGCGCCGCGCGAGGCAGGCAGCACGGCAGCAGCGCGGCACCCGCGCCGATGCAGGCGAACCCCTTCATGAAGTTCCGTCTCGGGAAGTCGATCTGCATGGCGTCATTCATAGGGACTCCGGGAACTTCTGCCGGAACGATCGCAAGAGGTCGCTCATCACCTGAGCCGAACGGTATTGTCGGGGCAGCCTTACGTCGAAGACGCCGACGACGTGGGCGGGGCGATTGGACAGCACGACGATGCGGTCGGAGAGCATCAGCGCCTCGCGCAGATTGTGCGTGACCATGAGGGCGGTCGTTGGGCGTGCCGACCATACGGCAAGAAGAAGATGGCGCAGCCTTTCGGCCGTCTGCTCGTCGAGCGACACGAAGGGCTCGTCCAGGAACAGGACGGATGGTTCGACGGCGAAGGCCCTGGCAAGGGCGGCCCGACGGGCAAGACCGAGCGAGAGTTCGGACGGGAAGAGCGATCGCATGGCCGCAAGGCCGAGATGATCGAACAGCGCGTCGAGATCGGCATCCCTCCGATCCCTAGGCAGGGCCAGGCGTACGTTCTGTTCGACGGTTCGCCACGGCAGCAGCACCGGTTCCTGAAAAACGGCCGCGGCGCGGGCGCCGGCGGGCAGTTGGACAGAGCCGGAGAAATCATTGTCCAGGCCGAGCAGTATCCGCAACGTTGTCGTCTTGCCGCATCCGGACGGGCCGAACAGGCAGGCAAATTCGCCTCCCCGGACCTCGAAGGACAGATCCTTCAAGGCTGTGAGAGAGACGCCCTCAGCCGAGCGGAAGGTCTTTTCGGCGATATAGGCGCTAAGCGGGACGCCTGCGCCAACGGGTTGCATGTCGTTCAAAGGGCTGCACCAGGAGAAGTTCGATAAGCAGCATGACCGCTACGAAAGTGAGGGTGTAGGCGAGGATGGCGGCCACGTCGAAAAGCTGGAAATAGAGGTGAATCTGGAAGCCGACTCCGTTCGACCGGCCGAGCAACTCGACCACAAGGACGATCTTCCAGATCAGCGCGATGCCGGAACGCGAGGCGGCCGCGAAATAAGGCTGAAGTTGCGGGAAAAGCACGTGCCGCAGCCGGTCGAAAGCCCCGAAACGGTAGACCGCGGCCATATCCGTATAGCGCGGATCGAGCGCCCGGGCGCCCTCGCGCATAGTTACCGCGACATTCGGGATCTTGTTGACCGCAACGGCTCCGACCGCAGCCGCCTCGTTGAGACCGAACCAGATGTAGGCGAGCACGATGACGACCAATGCGGGGAAGTTGAGGAAGAGAATGAGCCAGGGATTGAAGAACCGGTCGGCGCTGCGATTGAGCCCGAGGAATACGCCGATGGCGGAGCCGATCACCATGGCCACGACATAGGCGGCTGCGACGCGGCCCAGCGTCGTTCCGAGGTGGAAAGCGAGGTCGCCATTGGCCGCCTCCCGGAGGAACACTTGCCAGACGTCGCCGGGTGGCGGGAATGCGCGGCTCGGCCAAAGATGCGCGGCCAATGCCCAAAGCACTGCGAAGGCCAGGAGCGATGCGATGGCGGTCAGACCGGGCAGCAGCGGCGTGCCTGGGCGTGCCGGCACTGCGGCGTCGGAGCCGGTTGGTGCCTCGGTCATTTCGCCGATCCCGTCCAGAAGGTTCCAGGCGCCATTTCACGGGCGCTGCCGACCAGCTTCTCGCCGCCGATCTCCGCCAGGACACGGTAAAGCTTGCCGGCATCCGCTTCTTCCTGCGCGATCGGCCTGCGGGGAATGCCTTCGCGGTAGCGGTCGCGCAACGTCTCGAGTTCCTTGCCCTCGGCGCGCACCAGTGGCGCCAGGCGAAGCCACTCGTCGTTCGATCGCGCCAGCTGGTCCTTGGCTTGCGCCGATGCCCTGATAAGGCCCGTTACGGCATCGAGGTTGCGCTTGGCCCATTGCTCGGAAAAGACATAGCCGAGCGCCGACACCGGGCCCGAGGCGCCGAGCGCGATTGCGGCATCCTGCGCGCCGATGACGCGTCGAAAGCCGTTAGCCTCAAGTCGGGCACAGAAGTGCCAGAAATTCAGGACCGCATCGAGTTCGCCCTGCATCGCCTTCTCCGACAGCAGCGGCGACGCGCCGAAAACCACATCGTTGGCTTGCGCTAGCTCCAAGCCGTGGTCGCGTCTGGCAAGGGCCTGGATCAGCAGCCAGCTCTTGTCGAGCGGGCCGCCAGCGACGCCAAGCTTCTTGCCCTTGAGATCAGCCAGCGACTGCAACGGCGAGCCTTGCGCGACCATGATAGCCCCGACCGCCGTGGAGTAGGGAACGAGCGTTGCATCGCCACCTTCGGAACGCTGGCGGGACACCCAGAGCCAGTCGGAGACCATGACGTCGATCTCTCCCGCCAGCATCGCGACATTGGTCGCGTCTTCGCCGGCAAAGGGAACAACCTCGAGTTCGATGCCGTTCGCACTATCGAAGCCGTGGTGGGTCAGGGTGTCGAGCTCCCAACTCACCGTGCCGAATTTGAGGACACCGATGCGGATCTTGGCCGCCGCGAGGCTGGGCCGGGTCGGGATGGCCAGCATCGCGAGCAATGCCAGGATTTGTCGCCTTGAAATCTGCATGTGGCACCGCCTAGATCGACCGTTCGCGGCCAGGGAATGCACATCTCCAGCGCACTACCCTGAAACCCGGATGTTCCTCCGTCCATTTCGCGATTTCCGGAGGGGCGAGAAACATGCACTGGTTGAGCGAACCGCGGCTCTCGAAATAGAGGTGCTCAGTCCTGCAGTTGGTGGGCTGTGCGGTAAGACAGACCGTCAGGATGAGATCGACCATGTTCATGCGGCACCTCCGGCTTGGGAGCCCAACACGCGCCGCCGGCCGCCGAGCCGGACATACGCCCCCCTGTGTCCCGCTGGTGCCGAACGGAACCAATCGAGGCTACGCGTTTCGGGGTATGCCCGTCAACAATGGGAAAAGGGATGCCGGACCATGGTACGATTGACTTCGGCCATCCTCCCTCTAGCTTCTGCGCACCCGCAAAGAAAAAGCGTGCGCCGGCGGGACCGAGTCATCGGCAAAGTGGAATCGGTCGGGGCACCTTGACGATTGAGAGGAAACGCCATGCGCTTCATCGCAGTTTTTGCAGCTATCCCCGTGGTCATGGCCTGGGCCGGTCAGTCCCAGGCGCAGGACGCGGCCGCGGGTGAAAAGGTATTTGCAAAGTGCAAGGCCTGTCATGTCGCCGATGAGGACAAGAACAAGGTCGGCCCGTCTCTGAAGGGCGTTATCGGCCGCACGGCGGGGACCCATCCTAATTTCAAATATTCTCCGGCGATGACGGACGCCGGCAAGGGAGGGCTGGTCTGGGATGAAGCCAAGCTAACCGAATATCTGAGGGATCCGAAGGCGATGGTGAAGGGGACCAAGATGGCATTCCCGGGTCTCAAGAAGGACGACGAGATCGCCAACGTCATCGCCTATCTCAAACAGCACCCCTAAAGCATTTCGCGGCCGACCGGATTCGGTCGGCGCGGCGAGAATTCGGAAAATACGCAGAGTGTGTCGCCCGTATCCGATTGCGGGGGACACGCTTTAGTCTGGGTCGCCGGATTCGAATCAACGTTACGATTGGTGCTAAGTCCGCCATCCGACATCGCGGACCCTGTCCACGGGTCTTGCCTCAGCCGAGGACAGGCTCCGCGTTGTCGGATGAGGGATTACCGGACGACCGGCCTTAAACCGGCTCCTTCCATTTGATCGAGCAGCCGATCGAGGCGATCTGATCTCTCGGCCCCTCGCCGGAGCTGGCGACCAGCTTCATTGCCTCGAACAGATCGCGCTTGAGATCGTTGGGCCCAGTTTCCTTGCGCGAGGCGTCGAGACGGCCTCGATATTGCAACGTCAGCTTGCCGTTGAAGCCAAAGAAGTCGGGCGTGCAAGCCGCCCGATAGGCGCGGGCTATCGCCTGATCCTCGTCATAGAGATAGGGGTACGTGAATTGATTGGCCTCGGCGAACACCTTCATATTGTCGAAGGAATCCTCGGGGTAGGCGGTCGCATCGTTGGAGCTGATGGCCACGAAGCCGACACCATGGGCCTTGAGATCGTTGGCGTCGCGCACGATGCGCGAGATGACCGCCCTCACATAGGGGCAATGGTTGCAGATGAAGGCGACCACCAACCCGTTCGGTCCGGCCTGTTCGAAGATCGAACGCCTGCGTCCATCGACACCGGGAAGGACGGCGTCGACTGCCGGCCACCCGAAATCGCAGACAGGGGGGATTTCCGCCATTCTTGCCTCCTTTGCTCAGGCGGCTCTGCCAACCGCAAGATCCGCCGCGGTCCGGATCGCTTCGATGTTGCGGCGATAAGCGTCGACCCCGCTTCCCTTGAACACGGCGGCCCCCGCGACAAGCACGTCGGCACCGGCCGCGGTGACGAGCGGAGCGGTCTCGGGCGATACGCCGCCGTCGATCTCGATGCGGATCGGCCTGTTGCCGATCAGCGCTTTCACACGCTGGACCTTCTCGACCACCGCGGGGATGAAGGCCTGGCCACCGAAGCCCGGATTCACGGTCATGATCAGCACGAGATCAAGCCGATCGAGCACATATTCGATAGCGCTTTCCGGCGTCGACGGGTTGAGCGACACGCCGGCGCGCTTGCCGAGATTGCGGATCGTCTGCAGCGACCTGTCGAGATGTGGGCCGGCTTCGGCATGGACCGTGATGCCGTCGCAGCCTGCTTCCGCGAAACCCGCCAGATAAGGGTCGGCAGGCGCGATCATGAGATGGCAGTCGAAGAATTTATCGGTGCGGTTGCGGATTGCCTTGATGATCGGGGGGCCGAAGGTGATGTTGGGGACGAAGTGACCGTCCATCACATCGAGATGGATCCAGTCGGCGCCTGCCGCGGCGACCGCCTCGACCTCTTCGCCCAGCCGCGAAAAGTCGCAGGACAGCACCGATGGGGCGATGAGGGTTTTGGTCGTCATGTCATGCTCCTGTCGGCCGACCGAACACGCGGCTGGCGGTGATGTCTTCCGCCGCGATCGTTGAAAGCGCGACGGCGTCGAGTGGCGCCTTTGCCGTCTCGAACAGGCGGTTCGCCTGCCTGAGACGCGCCCGGTCGAGCGCATTGCGGATCGATCGGGCATTGGCAAAGTGCGGTTGCGCGCGACGCCGGGCGATATATTCCGACATAGCGGTATTTGCCGTCTCGTCCAGCCGGTAATTCTGCTGATCCAGCATTCTTTTCGCGATCTCAAGGAGTTCGCCGTCCGTGTAGTCCGGAAAGTCGATATGGTGTGCGATGCGCGAGCGGAACCCGGGATTGCTTTCGAAGAAACGTTCCATGCGCTTGGTGTAGCCAGCAAGAATCACGACCAGATCGTCGCGCTGGTTCTCCATCACCTGCAGAAGGATCTCGATCGCCTCCTGCCCATAGTCGCGCTCGTTCTCCGGGCGATACAGGTAGTAGGCCTCGTCGATGAACAGAACGCCTCCCATTGCCCTTTTCAGGATCTCCTTCGTCTTGGGGGCGGTGTGTCCGATATATTGCCCGACAAGATCGTCGCGGGTCACCGACACGAGGTGCCCCTTTCGGATGTAGCCAAGGCGATGAAGGAGGTCGGCCATGCGCAGTGCCACCGTCGTCTTGCCGGTGCCGGGATTGCCGGTGAAGCTCATATGCAGTGTCGGCGTATCGTGCTCGAGCCCCATGCGCCGGCGAGCGCGTTCGACCAGCAACAGCGCGGCCGTCTCGCGGATGCGCTGCTTGACCGGGGCGAGGCCGATCAGGTCGCGGTCGAGCTCATCGAGCACGGCCTTCACCCCGGAGCTTTCGAACTCCTCGCGCAAATCGACCGGTGCTTGAATACCCGATTGAAGCGCTTCCGTCGCGATGGACATCGCATTCTCCTTGTCAACCGATACTTCGGCCACTCACTGTCCTGGCCGCTTAGGTTTCGCCAATCGCAACGCCGGCGATCGGCGAAAGTAGAGATGACGGCGTCCTTCTCCCGGCCTACACCGTACGGGTAGCCGTCCTTCACGGGGAGAAGTGGCCGGCAGGCCGATGAGGGGCAGTGCAAGCGTGGATCGATTGTATCACCCGTAGCGCGTGCCCGCCGGCCGGTCGGTCGCATAGGCCTTGGTCGTGTAGCGGATTGTCCTGCCGCCGGTCTCCTCCCGTTCCAGCCGATAACCCGGCTCGTCCTCGGGGCGGCCGGCGATGAAGGACAGTTTCACCGACTCCCAGCCATGCGATGCATCGAAGGCGACCACACGGATATAGCGATCGCCGTATGCCTTGCGGCAGTCTGCGAGTTCCAGCATGAGCGCGCCTGCATCCGGATTGTCGAACATCGGGTGTCCCCACATGTCCCAATAGGTGTTGCGCGGGTGAGGGTCGTCGGTGAACTCCAGGCTGACGGCCCAGCCCTTGTCGATGCAATATTGGACCTGAGCGCGAATCTGGTCGTCGGTCAGGTCGGGAAGGAACGAAAAAGCTCCCTGGGTGATGCGCATGGCTCTTCCTCCTATTCAGCCGCTGTCGCGACCGGCACGAAGTCCGGGGTGTCAGTCGAGGCGTAGTTGAAGGTGACGTCTTTCCAGGTATCGAGCGCCTGCTTCAGGGGCAGGCAATGCCGTGCCGCGGCATCGAGGATTTCCGCCCCCTCGCGCACATAGTCGCGGCCCTCGTTGCGGGCGAGGATCATGGCTTCCAGCGCAACGCGATTGGCTGTGGCGCCGGCGGCTATGCCCATCGGATGGCCGATCGTGCCGCCGCCGAACTGCAGCACCACATCCTCGCCGAGCAGATCCAGCAATTGATGCATCTGCCCCGCATGGATGCCGCCCGATGCGACGGGCATCAGCTTGTTGAGCGACGCCCAGTGCTGGTCGAAGAAGATGCCATTCTCCAGCCGCATCGGATTGAAGTCCTCGCGGCAGACATCGTAGTAACCCTTGGTTGTGGCCGGATCGCCCTCGAGCTTGCCGACCACCGTGCCGGCATGGATGTGATCGACGCCCGCAAGCCGCATCCATTTGGCGATGACCCGGAACGACACGCCGTGGCTCTTCTGCCGCGTATAGGTCGAGTGCCCGGCGCGGTGGAGATGGAGCACCATGTCGTTCCTGCGCGCCCATTTGGCCATGGACTGGATCGCGGTATAGCCGATGACCAAGTCGATCATGACGATGACGGAGCCGAGATCGCGCGCGAATTCGGCACGCTCGTACATGTCCTCCATCGTGGCGGCGGTGACATTGAGATAGGTCCCCTTGATCTCCCCCGTCTCGGCTTGCGCCTTGTTGACGGCCTCCATGCAGTAGAGGAACCGATCGCGCCAATGCATGAAAGGCTGCGAGTTGATGTTCTCGTCGTCCTTGGTGAAATCGAGCCCGCCTTTGAGCGCCTCGTAGACAACGCGGCCGTAGTTGCGGCCGGACAGGCCGAGCTTCGGCTTCACCGTCGCCCCGAGAAGTGGCCGGCCAAATTTGTCGAGCCGTTCCCGTTCGACCACGATCCCGGTTGCCGGCCCCTGGAAGGTCTTCACGTACGCGACGGGAAAACGCATGTCCTCGAGCCTTAGCGCCTTCAAGGGTTTGAAGCCGAAGACGTTGCCGATGATGGAGGCCGACAGGTTGGCGATCGACCCCGGCTCGAACAGGTCGAGATCGTAGGCGATATAGGCGAAGTATTGCCCCGGCGCATTTGGCACGGGATCGACGCGATAGGCCTTGGCCCGGTATTTCTCGCAGGCCGTGAGCCGATCCGTCCACACCACCGTCCAGGTGGCCGTCGAGGATTCGCCGGCTACAGCTGCCGCCGCCTCGATCGGATCGACGCCCTCCTGCGGGGTAATCCGGAAGAGCGAAATGACGTCTGTGTCCTTCGGCTCATAGTCCGGTTCCCAATAGCCCATCTTCTTGTATTCCATGACGCCCGACCTGTAGCGCGCCGCGCCGGTCATGGTTTCGGACATGCTGCTCATGCCATGGTCCTTTCCTAGCGATGCGGCCGATCAGGCTGCCTTCGCGGTTGCGGTTTGCGGGTCGAGGCGGCCGGAGGCGTAGCGTTTCGCCATCTCGTCCATCGGAATGACCTTGATCCTCGAGGCGTGTCCGGCCGCGCCGAAGCGTTCGAGCCGGTCCCGGCAAAGACTGCGCATGGCATCCATGGCCGGCTTGAGGAATTTGCGGGGATCGAACTCAGACGGATTCTCCGCGGCGATCCGGCGGAACTGGCCGGCCATCGCCATCCGGCAATCGGTGTCGATGTTGACCTTGCGCACCCCGTGCCGGATGCCTCGTTCGATCTCCTCCACCGGCACGCCCCAGGTCTGGGGGATCTCGCCGCCATGTCGGTTGATCACGTCCTGCAATTCCTGCGGCACCGACGAGGAGCCGTGCATGACGAGATGGATGTCGGGCAGCTTGCGGTGGATCGCCTCGATGACGCCTATGGCGAGAATGTCGCCGTCGGGCTTCCGCGTGAATTTGTAGGCACCATGCGAGGTTCCGCAGGCGATGGCGAGAGCATCGATCTTGGTGCGGGCCACGAAGTCGACGGCCTGATCGGGATCGGTCAGCAGCTGCTCATCCGACAGCGTCCCTTGCGCTCCGTGGCAGTCCTCGGCTTCGGTCAGTCCGGTTTCCAGGGAGCCGAGCACGCCGAGTTCGCCCTCGACCGAGGCCCCGACCCAATGCGCCATACGGGCAACGCACTCGGTGATCGCGACATTGTATTCGTAGCTGGCGGGCGTTTTCGCATCGGCCATCAATGAGCCGTCCATCATCACTGAAGTGAAGCCATGACGGATGGCGGACAGGCACGTGGCCTCATCGTTGCCGTGATCCTGATGCATGCAGATCGGGATCTCCGGATGGATCTCGACCAGTGCGTCGATCATCCGGGCCAGCATGATGTCGTTGGCGTACGAACGGGCGCCCCGCGAAGCCTGGATGATGACCGGCGCGTCGCAGGCCTTGGCCGCCTCCATTATGGCGAGCCCCTGTTCCATGTTGTTGATGTTGAAGGCCGGCACGCCGTAGCCATACTCGGCCGCATGATCGAGAAGCTGGCGAAGGGTAATACGAGCCATCGGCGTCTCCCTAAGCGACGAGTTTCAGCGCGGCGGTAGCGACCGCTTCGGCTGTGATGTTGAAGTGCCGGTAAAGATCGGGGGCAGGGGCGCTGGCGCCGAAGCCTGTCATTCCGACAAAGCCGCCTTTCTCGCCGATCCAGCGATCCCAGCCCAGCCGGGCGGCCGCTTCGACCGCGACACGCGGTGCTGACCCCAACACGGCCTTTTGATGCTCCTGCGTTTGCGCTTCGAACAGTTCCCAGCACGGCATCGACACGACTGCCGCCGCAAGGCCATGATCGCTTCTGAGCTTTTCGGCGGCAGCGACCGCGATCTCGACTTCGGAGCCCGTCGCAATGAGAGTGACCGCACGCTCGCCTGCCGGCTCGCGCAGCACATAGCCGCCTCGTGCCGACCGGTTTTCGCGACAATGTGCCAGCCGCAGCATCGGCAGGTTCTGGCGAGAAAGCACGAGGACGCTTGGCCGATCCACGCTTTGGAGGGCGAGTTCCCAGCATTCGGCCGCCTCGATAATGTCTGCGGGCCTGAACACGTTGAGGTTCGGCGTCGCCCTCAGCATCGCCAGATGTTCGACCGGCTGATGCGTGGGACCGTCCTCGCCGAGACCGATGGAGTCATGCGTCATCACGTAGATGACGCGCTGCCTCATCAGTGCGGAGAGTCGCATCGCGCCACGAGCATAGTCGGCAAAGCACAGGAAGGTCCCGCCATAGGGGATGACGCCGCCATGCAGAGCGAGCCCATTCATCGCCGCCGCCATTCCGTGCTCGCGGATGCCGTAATGCACATAACGTCCTGCGAAATCGCCCGGCGCGATGCGCCCCATGTCCCTCGTGATAGTGAGGTTCGAATGGGTGAGGTCGGCCGATCCGCCGATCGTGAGGTCGGTCGTGGCATTGATGACTTCCAGAACGAGCTCCGAAGCCTTCCGTGTTGCGACTTTGGTCGCTTTCTCCACGTGATCCCTGCGAAACGCGTCGAGCTTCTGCAGAAGCGCTTCCGGGAGCTTGCCTGCGATCGCCCGCTCGAAGGAGGCGCGCCGTGGCGAAGCCGCCAGTCGATGCTCCCATGCGCGTCGCGCCGCCTCGCCCCGTCTGGCGATCTTGCGCCAGGCCGAGACGATGCTCTCCGGAACTTCGAAGGGAGGGTAAGGCCAGCCGATATTCGCACGGGCGGCAGCGATTTCGGCGTCCCCTAGCGGCGCGCCATGGGTCCTTTCCGAGCCGCCGAGATTGGGCGCTCCCTTGCCGATGACGGTGCGGCACGCAATCAAGGAAGGCCGCTCGGTCCCGCGGGCCAGTTCGATGGCATGGGCGATGGCCTCGAGATCGTGGCCGTCGACGCCCTGAACCTGCCAGCCGGCGGCCTCGAAGCGCGCCGCCTGGTCCAACGACGTGGCGAGGGAGGTCGGCCCGTCGATGGAAATCGAATTGTCGTCCCAAAGCACGATCAATCGATCGAGGCGCAGATGCCCGGCAAGGTCGATCGCCTCGTGGCTGAGGCCTTCCTGGAGGCAGCCGTCTCCGGCGATGACATATGTGTAGTGGTTGACGAGGTCTGGGCCGAAGCGGGCCGCCAGCAGGCGTTCCGCCAAAGCCATTCCAACGGCTGTGGCGATGCCCTGGCCCAGCGGACCGGTCGTCATCTCGATCCCTGCCGCATGCCCGTATTCGGGATGCCCGGCGGTCCGGCTTCCGAGCTGGCGGAAGCGTCGCAGTTCGTCCATCGGCATGTCGGCATAACCGATAAGATGATGAAGCGCATATTGGAGCATCGAGCCATGGCCGGCGGAGAGCACGAACCGATCGCGGTCGGGCCAATCCGGGCAGCCCGGATCGAGCTTGATGAAGCGATTGAAGAGCACCGTCGCAACGTCGGCCATGCCCATCGGCATGCCGGGATGGCCGGAATTCGCCTCCTGCACGCAGTCCATGGCCAGCGCACGGATGGCGTTCGCCATCTGACGTTCACCGACGGCATCGAAGGCGGTTTCTCGGGCGAAGGCTATGTCGTTCATGTCGTCCTTCCTATGAAGCGCGCCGCTTGCGTTCGATGAGTTGCAGGATCAGGGGAGTGAGGATCAGCTGCATGGCGAGGTCGAGCTTGTTGCCCGGAACCACGATCGAATTCGCCCGCGACATGAAGGAATCGTGGATCATCGACAGCAGATACGGGAAGTCGATGCCGCGCGGATTGGCGAAGCGGATCACCAGCATCGACTCATCCGGGGTGGGGATCCAGCGAGCGATGAACGGATTGGACGTGTCGACGATCGGCACGCGCTGGAAATTGATGTTGGTCAGAGAGAATTGCGGGACGATGTAACGAACATAGTCCGGCATCCGGCGCAGGATCACGTCGACCACCGCCTCGGTGGAGTAGCCGCGCGTGGCGCGGTCGCGATGGATCTTCTGGATCCATTCGAGGTTGATCACGGGTACCACGCCGATCTTCAAGTCCGCATGCCGGGCCAGATCGACGCTTTCCGTGACCGCGCAGCCATGGAGCCCTTCATAGAAGAGCAGGTCGCTCGACGGAAATTCGCGCCAGTCTGTGAAGGTGCCCGGCGGGGTGCCGTAGAGTTTCGCCTCGTTGTCGTCGTGCACATAGGTGCGGGTCTTGCCGGCTCCCCTGCGCCCATATTCCTCGAAAACCGATTCCAGGATGGCGAGCTCGTTCGCCTCGGCGTTGAAATGGGTGAAGTTCGGATTGCCCGCGCGTTCCTCCTCGGCGACCCGACGTTTCATCGCTTCGCGGTCATAGCGATGGAAGGCATCGCCCTCGATGAAGGCGGCCTCGATCCTCTCGCGGCGGAAAATCTGTTCGAAGATCTGCTTCACGGAGGTCGTGCCCGCGCCCGAGGAGCCGGTGATGGAGATGATGGGATGTCTGGCGGACATTGCTCGAGCGCTCCGGTCAGGCGCGGAACAGGCCGCGATTGCCGAACAGCGGCGCGCGCTCGCCGATACTGCTGGGAGCGAGGTGGTATCGGGTTATGCGTTCGACCTCGCGGGCGGAGCCGAACACGACAGGCGTGCGCTGGTGCAGGGTTTGCGGCTCTATGTCGAGGATGCGGTTGACCGTGTCGGTGGCGGCGCCTGCCGCCTGCTCCACCAGGAAGGCAATCGGGTTCGCCTCATAGACCAGGCGCAGCCTCCCCTGGTGATAGCCCTTGCGCTGATCGCCAGGATAGAGAAACACGCCGCCTCGGATCAGGATGCGATAGCAATCGGCTGCGAGCGACGCGATCCAACGCATGTTGAAATCCTTCGCGCGTGGGCCCTCGCCGCCCTTCAGGCAGTCGTCGACATAAAGCCGGACGGCCTCGTCCCAGTGCCGGTAGTTGGCGGCGTTGATAGCGAATTCCTGGGTGCGGGGTGGAATGACGCGGCTTTCATAAGCCTGCACGAAGGTGCCAAGCCGGGACGAAAGAACAAAGATATGCGTGCCGCTGCCCAAGGAGAGGACCAATGCCAGCTGTGGTCCGTAGATGAAGAACCCGGCTCCAATCTGTCTCGCCCCTGGCTGCAGAAAAGGGGCGGCCGGGCATTCGCCCGGCGCGCCAGTTGCTGGGAGGAGAGAGAAAATCGTTCCGAGCGAAACGTTCGTCTCGATGTTCGTGGAGCCGTCGAGCGGGTCTATCGCAACGGCGAGCGGCGCTTCCTTATCGATCAGAACGGGCTCCTCGAGCTCTTCCGAGGCGTAGAGCGCGACGGAGGCATGCCGCATCGCGTCCAGAAAGATGTCGTCGGCGAAGACATCAAGATCCTTCTGGATGTCGCCGCCGGAATTGGTGCCCCGTGTCCCGAGGAAAGCCGCCCCTAGCGCGCCCTGATTGACGGCGTGACGAACCTTGATGGCGGCTTCAGCCAACCGGTGGACCACCGTTGCCGCCGCCGACCGCAACGTGTCGCCGCCGGCGTAGGAATTGAGGAATGCATCGAGCGTCGCGGCAGTCATCAGGGCCTCCCGAAACTGGTTGGTTCCCCCGCAACCAGTGGCGGCATCTGAACTCCGCAAAGGCAATAAGTAAATTTGAATAGCTTTACGATAGCAGTAAAAAATGTTTATTCTCCATCATGAACAATCTCACCCTGAAACAGCTCCGCGCCATCCAAGCGGTCTTCCGACATGGCAAAATCGTGAAGGCTGCCAATGCCTTGCATCTGACTGCCCCGGCAGTGACGATCCAGCTCCGACAGGTCGAGGAGGAACTGGGGATGGTGCTGTTCGACCGCACGCAGGAGGGCATGCGTCCGACTGCCGCAGGCCTCGCCGTGGTCGATGCCGCCCAGGCAGTCGAGGAGCGCCTGAGCTTGCTCCATGATGAGATCGATGCCATCAGGGGCGTACGCGCCGGCAGCGTGAAGCTCGGCGTCGTCTCGACGGCCAAATATTTCGCGCCGCGGCTCATGGCCAGTTTCATCAAGGGGCATCCCGATATCGACATGCGGCTCGTCGTCGGCAACCGCGCGGAGACGATCGCCAGCTTGCGTAGCCATGACGTCGACATTGCCCTTATGGGCCGACCGCCGAGGGATCTCCCGGTTCGCGCGATAGCGTTCGGCGACCATCCGCTGGTGATCGTCGCGCCGCCGGATCATCCCTTGGCGCGTGCACGCGACATCTCGAAAGAACGGATCGCTCAGGAGAACTTCCTGATCCGCGAACCGGGTTCCGGGACGCGCATTTCGTTGGAGATATTCCTAAGCGCGATTCCCGGGCGTCTAGATGATCTCGGCGCCGAGATGGGATCCAACGAGACGATAAAGCAAGCGGTGATGGCAGGCCTGGGTATCGCCTTCATTTCCGCCCATACGATCGCGTCTGAGGTCGAGGCCGGCCGGCTCGTTATTCTGGACGTCGTCGGCATGCCGATCCGCCGTCAATGGTTCGGGGTGATGCGGACAGACCGCACGACGTCGCCGGCCATGGCCGCCTTCCACGACTTCCTGATGCGCAAGGGTGCCATGCACCTGCCGCTCTCGGGCAAGCTCTATCCCGACCCGCAAGCGTGGGCCTGAATTGGCTTACTTGCCCGCCATGACCTCTCCCACCGTCTTGGCGAGCGCGTAAAGCCGCTGCTCGATGAGCGTGGGCACTTCGCAGACATATGTGAGCGACTGCACGCGCTCCTCGAAAATGCGCGTTTCCCAGTTCAGCCTGTCAGTCTGCGCCGCGATCTCATTGGGGTCCGCATCCGGCTTGTTACGCAGCGCGTCGACGTCGGACGCTTCCTTGCGCAGGCGCGCGGCCAACTCGACCTGTTTTCGCGCGTAGCGGCCTATGCCGGAAATGACCTGGGAACGTTCCGCGTTCATATGGTCGAACAATCCCTGAACCAGCTTTGCGAGCTGTGGTTTGACCTGCTCGGCGGGCAGGCCGTCGGCAAAGTCGCGGATCTCCTGTTGGGCTTCCTCGATCGGCACGCGTCGTGCGGCAACCTCGCTCACCAGATCGGCCACATCCTTATCCTTGGCCCAGTCACCGGCTTCGGGGGGAAGCTCCGGTCCGTTCCAGATCTGGCCGAGCGACAGCTCCGGGACTTTCCTCTGGACACATGGCCAATCCGGATCCCGGTTCGCCGCTCCGGTCGCAACGGCAGCTGTCGCGAGCAGCATCGCGACGATCGTCACATTGCGGAGGATTTCCCTGCGAACCGTCATCCGTTTCCTCCCATTTCCTGTTTGCGTACCATCAGCCCCCTCGACGGATCATAGGCGATGATCGCGCCGGCAAGGAAAAGCGCGGTGAACCCGGCCACGACAGCCAGTGAGACCCAGTCGGCCTGGCCATAAAAGGCGAAGCGGATGAGTTCGACAGCGTAGGTGAAGGGGTTGGCGAGGCAGATCTTGTAAAGCAGCGGGCTCGCTTCCTGGATGCGCCAGAGCGGATAGAGAGCCGGCGACGCAAAATACATCGGAAAGATCACGAAGTTCATGACGCCCGCGAAATTCTCGAGCTGCTTGATCCAGGAAGACAGGAACAGGCCCAGCGCGCCCAGCATCAGCCCTGCCAGGAACAGCGCGGGCAGCACGGTGACATAGCCGATCGGTGGCGCCTTGACGCCCCAGAACCATGCGACGGCCAGGAAGACATAGACTTGCGCGATCGAAACGGCGACCCCGGCCAGCAGCTTCGAGACGAGCAGGAACCAGCGCGGGAAGGGACTGACGAGCAGGGTGCGCATATTGCCCATCTCGCGGTCGTAAACCATCGACAGCGACGATTGCATGCCGCTGAAGAGCAGGATCATGCCGCACAGACCGGGAGTGATATAGACCTCATAGAGGACATAGGTCTTGTAGGGCGGGATGATGGAGACGCCGAGAACCTGGCGAAATCCGGCTGCGAAGATGAACAGCCAGAGGAGAGGCCTCACCAGCGATGAGACGAAACGTTCGCGCTGGTTCAGGAAGCGTAGGCCCTCCCGGATGAGGATGCCCTTGAGGCACACGAGATAGCTGCCGATTCCGAACGGCGGCGCTGGAAGGGCCGATGCCGCGGCCTGCTCGCGCTTGGTCCCGCTCACGTGAGACCCTCCGGTGCGGCTTTCTTCTGGGTCAGCTTGGTGAAGGCCTCGCCGATGGTCCGGGTGCCGGCGGTGCGCACGACCTCCACCACACTGGCATTGGCGACGACGCGCCCTTCCGCCAGCACCACGACCTGGTCGCTGTCTTCGACCTCGTCGATTAGATGTGTCGCCCATAGGGCGCTGATGCCGTCGGTCGCAACCAGCTTGCGGATGTCGGCGAGGATGGAAGCGCGCGATTGCACATCGAGCCCCACAGTCGCCTCGTCGAGCAGCAGGAGTGGCGGCCGGTGCAAGAGCGCGCGGGCGATCTCGATGCGCCGCATCTGACCGCCCGACAGGCTGCGCGCTTTGTCGTGCAGGCGATCGCCCATGTTGACGGTGGCGAGCACGGCATCGATGCGACGCCGCGCCTCCGCCGATCCGATACCATGCAGCGACGCGTGATAGGAAAGATTCTGGTAGACGCTCAGGTCGAGGTCTAGCGTGCGAGCCTGGAAGACGATGCCCAGCCGCCTCAGCGCTTCGCCCGACGCTCTGGTGACATCATGACCGAAGATGCGGATCGCGCCCTGGCGCGTGTCATAGAGGCGGCTGATCAACGAGAACAGCGTGGTCTTGCCGGCCCCGTTCGGACCGAGGAGGACCGCGAAGCTCGCCGGGGCCAGGGAGAACGAGACGTCGTCTAGCGCACGTTTCGGCCCGTAGGCATGGCTGACCGCAGCGACGTCGAGCGCCGCCACGCCATCTGATCCGCCATATGTCCGCACGTGCTCCATGCGAGACGCTCCTCCGGGCTGACAAGTTAGGACAGCCGTTCGCCTTTTGCAGTCCCGACGAAAGGCCCCCTGTTCGATCTAGGCTATTTGATCGTGATCGTGCCCTTCATGCCCTTGTCGGCGAGGTCCGGTACCGACCATGTGTAGGTGCCTGGCCGCACGGTGGAGAACTGGACCTGGATGGTGCCGTCGGCATCGAATTCGAGCCAG
>Ga0182740_1000125_pt1 | contig 122582 bp, 103 predicted proteins | sample eDN5th37CKraftBY_FD_128872 | JGI IMG/M metagenome (GOLD analysis project Ga0182740, IMG submission 128872) | Enriched backyard soil microbial communities from Emeryville, California, USA - eDNA 5th pass 37_C Kraft BY (version 2) (version 2) | ecosystem: Environmental > Terrestrial > Soil >... | reverse complement strand
GATCACCTGCTTCACCGCTTCGGCACGGAACTCATCCGTGTACTGCTTGCTGTTGCCCATAAACACCTCGGTCATTGCCATGAATTATGGCAACCGGATGTCTACGAAAGGCTGGCCGGTCCATCCCAGCGCCCAGCCCAGCAGGCGACGGGAGTAGCGATCCATCACCGTAGCCAGGTAGCGCCACTGGCCGGCGACTTTGAGGTAGGTGACATCGCCGACCCAGATCTGGTCGGGTCGATAGCACGGTTGTTCGTGGGCACGACTGGGGACGCTGTCCAGGAAGCGCGCCAAGCCGGGACGTCGGCGATAGAGGCGGGCCGAGCAGGCGCGTACGCCTTCCTGCCGCATCAGTCGTTCCACCCGGCGGCGCCCCACGGGCTCGCCCTGGCGCCTGAGGGCGGCATGCACGCGGGGACTGCCATAGGTGTGCCGGCTGGCCTCATGTACCCGACGAATCTTCTCCACCAGGCAGGCATCTTCGATCTGGCGGTCACTGCACGGTCGCCGCGCCCATGCGTAGTAGCCGGCGGCGCTGACCCGGTAGAGACGGCACATCGTCCTCACCGGACAGGTTTCCTTGTGGTGCTCGATGAAGGCGAAGATCTCGCCTTTCGATCGGAAGTGAACGCGATCGCTTTTTTTAAAAGGTCATGCTCGAGCTTGAGTTGCTCATACTGTCGCTTGATCTTGCGCAGCGCCTTCAGTTCGGCTGCCGTCGACGGATCCACCGGTGCACCCTTGGTCACGATAACGCCCTCTCGCGCGAGTCTTCGCCAACGAGACAGCATGTAGGGATGGATGTAAAGCGACCGGGCGACATCGCCGACCCGCACGCCGGGCTGATGGCTCAAACGAACGGCAGAGGCCTTGAAGGCATCGCTGTAGCGATGGATGGTTCTGGGGCCTGGCTTTGGCATTGGGACACTCCTGAGGGTTAGGTCAGGGTGTCCACTAAACCGTAGGAACTACCGGTTCGGCTTGAATGAATTGTTAGGCCTTGAGTGCGCCATATGTCAGTCCCGAAAGCACGAGAACGAGGAAGATCGTTACCGCAGCGTAGAGTAGCCGAAAGCAATGGTCACCGAGGGCGTTGAGGTGAGTGTCGCCGATCTCTCTATAGGTGCGCTGAGTGACAAATCTAGTAACCGGAGCAGAAACGGACGGCTCCGTAAGTGAGTCTGGCGCGATCCTGCGCCAAGTGTCTGGGTGTTTCTGCTGCAGATAGCGGTTAAGACGGTTGGAGCTATAGACGGAGGCCGCGAAAACAGGCAGGACCGCAATTGCGGAAAGAAAGAATATGGCTGCGATGAATTTTTCCATCAAGGCCTAACGCCTGAATTAAGCCGCGCCGCGAAGCGGCGTCGGCTTGAATGAATTGTTAGGCCTCACGCCCATTGAGCAGAGAAGCCATCTGCACTGCATCCGATCGCTGCAAGAATAGGTACAAGAGCTTGCAGCCACCGAACTCCCGATGAAGCTCCGACTCGCGAATAGGGTGGTTGCCGAGGCGAAAGCGGCGCGTTGCTCCTGACCGGGGCGGAAGCTCGTAGACGCCAAAGCTGCGCGGCAAAGTGAGATGGCCGTCGGGTCTTACCTCGGCTGGTGAGACTGCACGTGCACCCAACTCTTGCTCTGTTGAAGCTGCCATGATCTTGCTCTGTGAGGCCTAACGCCTGAGTTAAGCCGCGCCGCGAAGCGGCGTCGGCTTGAATGAATTGTTAGGCCACTGGCGACGTGCCGATGGCCATGAGGACGAGAACCCAAAGACCCAGCACGGCCAGAAAGTTGACTGTGAACACGATACCCCTAAGCCGGACATTGCGAGTAAGAATTTGGACAGCACTATGCAGTATGCGGCCCGCAACAAAGACCCAGGCTAGTGCAACGGCAGCCGGATTGGGCTGGAACTGTAGAAGGATGAGGCACGCGGCGTAGAAGAACAGCGGCCACTCAAACTGGTTGGAGAGGTTGGCGCTGATACGAGGCTCGACAGACGCCCAAGGATTGCTCCCGTCCGGGCGACGACCAATGCCCCATACAGCGGGAGCGCGCGCAACAGTAAGCAGCACGTACAGGAATGCAGCAAGTGCGACGTGTGCGGCCATAGGAGCAATTAGTGTTTGCGACATAGTTGCATCCAGTGGCCTAACACCTAGTAGACCCCAAAACGGGGTGATAGCGCCGAGTATTCAGGTCGTGCCGGTGGGCGTCAATCGGGGTTTTCCTATGCGAGTTCAGTGCCTTGCCTGATGGCGGGTGTTGCCGGCGGGTGCGAGCGTGGGGGCGTTATTCGCAGGGAATGCGGCGGTCATGGAATATCAGCCGAAGGTCGGGGCGGTATCGGAGGCGGGCGAGGGTGGGGTGCGTGGGCGCTTGTTGGAGGACGTTGTCCGGCGTTTGCGGGTCGGTCATTACAGTTTGCGTACCGAGCGGGCGTATCTGGGATGGATACGGCGGTTCATCCTGGCCAATGGGACACGTCATCCCCGTGAGTTGGGGGCGACGCACGTCGAGGCGTTTCTGACCGGTCTGGCGGTGGAGGGGCACGTGGCGGCCAGTACACAGAACCAGGCCCTGTCGGCCATCCTGTTCCTCTATCGCGACGTGCTGGGCATGAAACTGGCCTGGATGGACGACGTGGTGCGCGCCAAGCGGCCGCGGCGCGTTCCCACGGTCCTTTCGCAAACCGAAGTGCGGACATTGCTGGCCAACATGGAGGGGCGGATGGCGCTGCTGGCGCGGCTGCTGTACGGCACCGGGATGCGGCTGATGGAAGGCGTCCGCCTGCGGGTGAAGGACGTGGATTTCGCCCGCAACGAGATCACGGTGCGGGAGGGCAAGGGCGGCAAGGATCGCCGGACCGTGTTGCCAGCGTCGCTGGTGCCGGCGTTGCAGGCGGAGGTAGAGCGCGTACACGTCCTGCACCAGTGCGATCTCGGGCGGGGCGCGGGCGAGGTGTGGCTGCCGCATGCGCTGTCGCGCAAGTATCCCAAGGCGGCAAGGGAACTCGGTTGGCAATACGTCTTCCCTGCGCGGAACCTGAGCCTGGACCCGCGCGATGGCCAGTGGCGGCGGCATCACCTGGACGAGGCGATGCTGTCGCGGGCGCTGAAGCGTGCGCAGCTTGCTGCGGGCATCAACAAGCCGGTGACGGCGCATACGCTGCGCCATTCCTTCGCCACCCATCTCATCGAAGCGGGCTACGACATCCGCACCGTGCAGGAATTGCTGGGGCACAAGGACGTCGCCACCACCCAGATCTATACCCACGTCCTGAACCGCGGCGCGGGCGCGGTGCTCAGCCCGCTGGACCGCTGACATGGCGGCCGCTGCCCCTCCGGCACGATATCCGCTGCCGCCTTTCGGCCTGGCATGTACCGCAGCGGTCTTGCTGGGCATGGTGGCCCTGCTGTGGTCTCCTGCACTGCCTCCGGTCGCCGTCCTGTGGGTCGGACTGGTCGCAGGGATAGGTGGCTGGTGCGCAGGCGCACGTTGGCGTTGGACGGGGGCGATGCTGGCGGGCGCGGCCTGGGCTGGCCTGCATGCCACGTGGAGCTTCAGTGCGCAGTTGCCGCCGGCCTGGGAGGGGCGCGATGTCATCGTCAGTGGGCGCGTGGTGGGCTTGCCGGAACCGCAGGTCCGGCGCACGCGCTTCCTGCTGCGCGTCGACGATGCCGACGCACAGCCGCCGCCGCTGCGCGGGAAACTGGTCCGGCTGGCGTGGTACGACGACTTCGGTGCCGAGGTGGCCGGTCCCCGCACACGGGTCGGTGCGGGCGAACGCTGGCGGGTGCAGGTGCGCGTGCGTGCGCCGCGGGGGTTGGCCAATCCGGGCGGGATGGATGCCGAACGCCATGCGGTGGCGCAGCGTATCGCGGCGACCGGCTACATCCGCCATCCCGCCCTGTCCAGGGAACTGGCACCGGCCCGCGGGATCGACGCCTGGCGCGATGCCATGTCCCAGCGCATCGCGTGGGAAGTACGCAGCGATGCGGCCCGCTTCGTGCGCGCCCTGGCGCTGGGCGACACCCGGGCGCTGGACGATGCGGACTGGCAGGTCCTGCGCTCCACGGGCCTGACCCATCTCATCGCGATCTCCGGATTCCATGTGGGGCTGGTGGCAGGCGGCTGCGCACTGATCGGGGCGGGACTGTGGTGGCTGTTTCCCGCGCTGGCGCGGTGGATACCCCGTCCGCAGGTGGCCGGCGCGATGGCGTTGGCAGGCGCGGTGGCCTATGCCGCCGCCGCCGGGTTCGCGTTGCCGACGGTGCGCACGGTGCTGATGATCGCCGTGGTGGTGCTGGCCCGTCTGGCGCGCCGCCATGTGCGCCTCGTGGACGTGCTGGCGCTGGCGATGCTGGCCGTCCTGGTGTTCGACCCGTTGTCGCTGCTGGCGGCCGGGTTCTGGCTCAGCTTCGGCGGCGTGGCCTGGCTGGCCTGGTGCCTGCCTGCGTCGATGCATTGGGCGAAGGCGTTCCTGCCCGCGCAGGCGGTGGCCACGATAGGCCTGCTGCCGTTCACGGCGGTGCTGTTCGGGCAGACGTCGCTAGCGGGGCCGGTGGCGAATCTGGTGGCGATCCCGTGGTGGAGTCTGGTGGTTGTTCCGTTGGCCTTGCTGGGAACGGCACTGGATACGGTTCATGCGGGGGCAGGCGCGTGGGCGTGGCAGGCCGCGGCCGCATGTTTCGGGCCCACCTGGCGCCTCTTCGAGGTGGTGGCCGCCCATCCCCAGGCCCTGCACTGGTTGCCCGAAAGTCCGGCCTGGACGCTGTGGCTGGCGCTGGCCGGTGGGTTCTGGCTGCTGATGCCGCGCGGCGTGCCGGGCAAGGCATTGGCCGTGCTGCTGTGGCTGCCGCTGGTGTGGCCGGATCGCGAGCGGCCACGCGCGGGCGAGGTGGAACTGGTGGTGATCGACGTGGGGCAGGGGTTGTCGGCACTGGTGCGTACCTCGCGCCATGCGTTGCTGTTCGATGCCGGCCCGGCGGTCGAGGACGGGTTCGATGCCGGCGAACGGGCCGTCGTGCCGGCCCTGAGAGCGCTGGGCGTGACGCACCTGCACGCCCTGGTGGTCAGTCATGGCGACAACGACCATGCGGGTGGGGTGGATGCGGTGCGCGACAGCCTGTCGGTGCGTACCGTGCTGTCGCCGCCAGGCAGTGGGGTGCCGGCGCGGGCGCCCTGCATGGCCGGTGCCGCCTGGACGTGGGACGGGGTGCGTTTCCGGTTCCTGCATCCGGGGCGCTACTTCCCCTATCTGGGCAACGAGGCCAGCTGTGTGCTGAAGGTGGAAACGGCACACGGCAGCCTGCTGTTGCCCGGCGATATCGGCGCCATCGTCGAACGCGGGCTCGTGCATCGCGACGCGGCATCGCTGCGTGCGGACGTGGTGGTGCTGCCGCATCACGGCAGTGCCGGTTCGTCCGATCCGGCCTTCGTCGCCGCCACGTCTCCCCGCCTGGTGCTCAACTCCAGCGGCGCCGGCAACCGCTTCGGTCATCCGCGGGCGCCGGTGGTCGCACGCTGGCGCGCCCGCGGCAGCGAGCTGCTGGATACGCAGTCCAGCGGTGCGCTGCGGGTGTGGGTGGGCGCGGACGGGCTGCAGGTGCGTGAACGGCGTCACGACCGGCCGCGCTGGTGGGACGCGGTGCGGCGCCAGCGGGCCGGTGGGCTATCCTATCGGCCGGAAGAGGAACGGCCCGATGCGCCGGAGGACTGAACGTGCTGGAACTGGTGAAGGCCGGTGGTTGGCCGATGATCCCGCTGCTGCTGCTCGGCGTGCTGGCCCTGGCCATCGTGGTGGAACGTTTCTGGTCGCTGCGTCGCAAGGAGGTCCTGCCGCCGGGACTGGGCGAAGAGGTCCGCGCCTGGGCCGCCCGCGGCCAGCTGGAACCGGCCCATATCGAATCGCTGCGCCGCAACTCGCCGCTGGGTGAGCTGCTGGCGGCGGCGCTGGACGTGCGCAACAGGCCTCGCGACCAGATCCGCGAGCGCATCGAGGACACCGGCCGTCACGTGGTCCATCGGATGGAGAAGTTCCTCAACGCCTTGGGCAGCATCGCCTCGGCGGGCCCGCTGCTGGGGCTGCTGGGCACCGTGGTCGGCATGATCCAGATGTTCCTGGGCATCCAGGACAGCGGCGTGGGCGACGTCAACGCCTTGGCGGGCGGCATCGGCAAGGCGCTGGTGTGCGCGGCGGCCGGCATGATCGTGGCCATCCCGGCGCTGCTGTTCCACCGCTACTTTCGTGGCCGGGTCACCGGTTACGTGATGGAGATGGAGAAGGAGGCCACGGCGCTGGTGGATGCGCTGGAGGCCCGCCACCCGCGCCCGGTGGTGCGCCCGTCCGGCGCGGCCGCTGCGGCGCCGGCGCCGACCAGCGCCTGAGGCCGCCGCATGCGCATCCGCGACGACCGCGCGCAGGAAGAGCCCGAGATCAACCTGGTTCCGTTGATCGACGTGATCCTGGTGCTGATCATCTTCTTCGTCATCACCACCACCTTCGACGCCCGCTCGATGCTGCAGCTGCAGCTGCCCAGCGCCGCGGGCGAGCCGGTGGCCGCGCAGGTGAAGGCGCTCAGCGTGCTGGTCAATGCCGATGGGCGCTACTTCGTCGATGAACACGAAGTGCTGCGGCCCGACATAGATGCCCTCAAACAGACCCTGCAGCAGGTCGCCGGCAGCGATCGCAGCCGGCCCGTGCTGCTGCGCGCCGATGCGCGCACGCCGCACCAGGCCGTGGTGACCGCGCTGGATGCGCTGGGCCAGCTGGGCTTCCGCAAGGTCAACATCGCCACCGCGCCGGAGGCGCAGAAGTGAGCGGAACCGATTCGCCATGGAAGGTGTATACCCGGCTGCTCGGGTTCGCCAGACCGTACCGGGGGCTGCTGCTGCTGGCCGGAGTCGGCATGCTGCTGGAGGCGGGCGCCGGCGGTGCGTTCGCCAAGTTGATGGAAAGCGTGGTCGACGAGACCTTCATCAAGCGCGACGAAGCCAAGAGCCTGCTGCTGCCCGCCTACATCGTGGGCCTGTTCGTGATCCGCGGCGTGGCCGGCTACATCACCGACATGGGCATGGGCAAGGCGGCGCGCAGCATCGCGCGTGATTTCCGTGTCGAGGTGCTGGGCAAGTACCTGCGGCTGCCCGGCCTGCGCTTCGACACCGAACCCGTCCCGTCGATGCTCGTGCGCCTGGGATCGGACAGCGACCAGGTGGCGCAGGCGGCCGTGGACGCGATGAAGGTGATGATCCAGCAGTCGCTGCAGGTCGTCGCGATGCTGGCCGTGATGCTCTACACCAGCTGGCAGGTGACCATCGCCATCCTGCTGATGGCGCCGCCGCTGGCATGGATGATGGACAGGGTGGCCAAGCGGTACCGCCGCATCAGCCACCGCATCCAGGAGAGTGGGGCGGAGATGATGCAGGCCGCCGATCAGACCCTGTCCAACCAGCAGGAAGTGAAGATCTACGGCGCCCAGCGGACCGAACTGAGGCGCTACGCCGGCCTGGCGGACACCAACCTGAAGCTGGCGATGAAGGTCGAGGCCACGCGCAGCATCTCTTCGGCGATGGTGCAGCTGATGGGCGCGGTGGGCCTGGCGCTGCTGCTGTTCTTCGCCGGTCGCGAGGCGATGGCCGGGCGCCTGACGGCAGGCGGTTTCGTATCGTTGATGGTGTCGATGATGGCCATCATTCCGGCACTGAAACAGCTGACCAACGTGCAGAACATGCTGCAGCGGGGCGTGGCATCGGCGCAGCGCCTGTTCACGGTGCTGGACGCGGACGACGAGCAGGATCACGGCACCCGCCCGCTGGACCGTGCGAAAGGCGTGATCGAATTCCGCGACATCACCGCGCGCTACCCCGGTCAGAGCCGTCCCGCGCTGGAGGGCATCAACTTCACCGCGCGGCCGGGGACCGTCACCGCCATCGTCGGCCGTTCCGGCAGCGGCAAATCCACGCTGATCAAGCTGATTCCGCGCTTCTACGAGGCAGAATCGGGCCAGATCCTGCTCGACGGCCATCCCCTGCAGGACTACCGCCTGGCCGACCTGCGCCGGCAGATCGCGCTGGTGGGGCAGCAGGTGATGCTGTTCGACGGCACCGTCGCCGCCAATGTGGCGTACGGCGAGCTGCAGGGCGCGCAGGCCGGCGCCATGGAAGAGGCGGTGCGCGGCGCCAACGCGATGGAGTTCGTCAGCGAGCTGCCGGAAGGGCTGCACGCGCCGATCGGACACAAGGGCGGGCGCCTGTCCGGTGGCCAGCGGCAACGCCTGGCGATCGCGCGCGCGATGCTGAAGGACGCGCCCATCCTGATCCTGGACGAGGCCACCGCCGCACTCGACAACGAATCCGAACGGCTGGTGCAGAACGCGCTGCAGAAGCTGATGCCCGACCGCACCACGCTGGTCATCGCCCACCGCCTGTCGACCATCGAGCATGCCGACCAGGTGCTGGTGCTGGACCAGGGGCACCTGGTCGAACAGGGCACCCACGGTGAACTGCTTGCACGTGGCGGCCTCTACGCGCACCTGTACCAGATGCAGTTCCGCGAGGGCGAGGCGGGGTGAGCAGGCGCACGATGCCGCAACCTCCGGGCTACTGGTTCGGCAACGCGCCGGTGCCGGCCTGGGCACGCGCGCTGGCGGGGGTGTACGGTGCCGTCATCGCCCTGCGTCGCCGGCTCTACCGGATGGGCGTGCTGCGCCGCCACCGTGTCGGCGTGCCGGTCATCGTGGTGGGCAACATCATCGCCGGGGGCACCGGCAAGACGCCGCTGACCATCGCGCTGGTGGAGCGGCTGCGGGCCGCCGGTTTCCGACCCGGCGTGGCCAGCCGTGGCTACGGGCGCGGCGACGAAGCGCAGGCGCGCTGGGTGGACGCAGGCACGCCGGCCAGTGAAGGCGGCGACGAGCCCGTGCTGATCGCACGCCATACCGGTACCCGGGTGCGCGTGGATCGCGATCGCGTGGCGGCGGCGAAGGCGTTGGTCGCAGCCGGGTGCGACGTCGTCATCTGCGATGACGGATTGCAGCACTACCGCCTGCGGCGCGATATCGAGATCGAGGTGATCGATGGTGCGCGCCGCTACGGCAACGGTCGCCTGATGCCGGCCGGCCCCCTGCGCGAGCCGGCCGCGCGCGCGGCAGAGTGCGACTTTCGCGTGGTCAACCTGCCGGACACCGAAGGCGCCGCGGGATTCGGTGAATGGCCGCTGCACCTGCAGGCCGACGATGCGCTGCCGTTGCGCGGCGGGCGGCCCAGGCCGTTGTCCGCATTCGCGGGCCAGCGCGTGCATGCGGTCGCCGGCATCGGTCATCCTGCGCGCTTCTTCGCCATGCTGCGCCGCCACGGCCTGGGCGTGGTGCCGCACGCCTTCGCCGATCACCATGCCTATCGCGCCGAGGATTTCGAGTTCGGCAGCGAACTGCCCGTACTGATGACCGAGAAGGACGCGGTGAAGTGCGCGACGTTCGCCAACGGGTGGTTCTACAGCGTGCCGGTGGTGGCCAGGCTGCCGGAAGCCTTCTGGATCGCGCTGCTGGAACGGCTGGCGGAGGCGACGGCCGCCCGGGCCGGCAAGGCCTGAATCCCTTCCTTTAGTGAGTGTTGCCCGATGACCGATTTCATCGTCGCCATTCCCGCCCGGCATGCCGCCTCGCGCCTGCCCGGCAAGCCGCTGCGCCTGCTCGGCGGCACCCCGCTGGTCGTGCACGTGGCCCGGCGCGCGCTGGCGGCCGGCGCACGCGAGGTGTGGGTGGCCACCGACGACACGCGCATCCGCGACGCCCTGCTGGAAACCGGGGTGCGCGTGGCGATGACGTCCGAACGGCATGCGTCCGGCAGCGACCGGCTGGCCGAATGCGCCAACATCGCCGAGTGGGCCGACGACACGGTGGTGGTGAACCTGCAGGGCGATGAGCCCTTCGCGCCGCCGGCAGGGATCCGCGCCGTGGCCGATACGCTGGCATCCAGCGGCGCCGACATGGCCACGCTGGCGGTGCCCGTCGAGGACGCGGCGACGCTGTTCGATCCGAATGCGGTCAAGCTGGTGCGCGCCGCGAACGGCGACGCGCTGTACTTCAGCCGCGCGCCCATCCCCTGGCATCGCGACGCCTTCGCACAGTCCCGCGATGCCTTGCCCGACGGCCAGTGGCTGCGTCACATCGGCATCTACGCCTATCGCGCCGGTTTCCTGCGCCGGTTCGCGGCCATGCCGCCGGGCAGGCTGGAGCAGGTGGAGTCGCTCGAACAGCTGCGGGTGCTGGAAGCAGGGCATCGCATCGCGGTGTCCCTGACCCCGGCGCCGTTTCCGCCCGGCGTGGATACGCCGGAGGACCTGGCGCGTGCGGAAGCGATCCTGCAGGCGCAGGCGTGAAGCTGCTGGTCGTCTGCCTGGGCAACATCTGCCGCTCGCCGATGGCCGAGGGCGCATTGCAGGCGCGCCTGGCGGCGTCGCCGCTGGCCGGCCGGGTGCAGGTGGATTCCGCCGGCACCGGTGGCTGGCATGCCGGCGAACCGCCGGACAGGCGCGCCATCGCCTGCGCCCGCGGCCATGGCGTGGACATCGCGGGGCAACGGGCGCGCCAGCTGCACGCCGCCGACTTCGAGGCGTTCGACTGGATCCTGTGCGCCGACCGCGCCAATGTCCGCGATGTCCTGCGCTTGGCCCCCGCGGCACGCCGCGAGCGCGTCGCGCTGCTGCTGGAATGGGCCGGCATCCCGGCCGGAGGCGAGGTGCCCGACCCTTACACGGGTGGGCCGGAAGACTTCCAGCGGGTCTGGCGACTGGTCGATTCGGCCGCACAGGCGGTCGTGGCCCGGCTCGCTGCCGGTTGAGACTTGGGCATAATCACGGAAGATGACGGACATGACCCTGGCTCCTGAACTGCCGCGCAGCCTGCAATGGCTGAACGCGCCCGCGACCACGCTGCACGAGCAGCGCGGGCGCATCGTCGCCCTGGCGTTCGTCAATGGCGCTTCGGCCTGGTGTGCGCAACGGCTCAACGACCTGGCCGTGTTGCAGGCGCGTTACCTGGGCCGCCTGCAGGCGCTGGCCATCCACATCCCGCGCTTCGACAGCGAGCGCGAGCCGCAGGCCGCGCTGAAGCGGCTCCGGCGGCACGGCAATGTGCTGCCGCTGGCGCACGATGCCGACTGGGTGTCATGGCAGCGTTTCGGCGTTGACGCCTGGCCCACCGTCCTGCTGATCGATGGCGAAGGCCAGGTGCGTCATCGCGCGGTGGGCGCGGAAGGCCTGGCCGAGCTGGAGCGGCAGATCGCCCGTCTGTGCGACGGCCTGCATGCGCCGCCGGACGACGACCTGCGTGCCTTTCGCGAGGCCCACCCGGAGCCGCGGATGCCCCTGTGCTTCCCCACGGGACTGGTGGCCACGCCGGATCGCCTGTTCGTGGCCGACACCGGCCATCACCGTGTGCTGGAGTGCAACCACCAGGGTCGGGTGATCCGCCAGTTCGGCATGGGTACGCCGGACCTGGCCGACGGCGAACTGAACCACGCCGCGTTCCGTCGGCCCCAGGGACTGGCGTTGGTGCGCGAGTCGCTGTACGTCGCCGACACCGGCAACCACGCCCTGCGCCGCATCAACCTGCCCACCAGCACGGTGGACACGCTGTGCGGCAACGGACGCGCGGGCGAGCCCGCCGAAGGCGTGGTGGTGGCGCCGCGCGATGTCGCGCTGAACCAGCCGCAGGCCCTGGTGGTCAACAACAACCAGGTGTTCCTGGCGATGGCGGGCGACAACCGCATCTGGAGCTACGACCTGGGGACGCGCGAGATCCGTGCCCGCGCCGGCTCGGGCCAGCTGGACGTGCGTGACGGCAGCGGGCCGATGGCCGCATTCGCGCAGCCCGCCAGCCTGGCCGCCGTGCTGCAGACGCTGTACGTGTGCGATGCAGCCGGCTCGGCGATCCGTTCGATGCAATTGCGCGGGGACGTCGTGCAGACGCTGATCGGGCAGGGCGCTTGGACCTTCGGCGCCGACGACGGCCCGCGCGATCGCGCGCGCCTGCAGCATCCGCAGGCCATCGCGCTGGGGCCCGATACGCCGGTCATGTGGATCGCCGACAGCGGCAACGGCAGCCTGCGCACGCTGCGGTTGGGCGGCGGCGAACTGGCGACGGTCGCGCTGCCGCGCGCGCTGCACGGGCCCGCGGGTCTGTCGGTGGCCGCGGGCGCGGTGTGGATCGCCGAAACCGATGCCCATGCGGTGCTGCGCTACGATATCGCCACCGGTGAACTGAGCCACGTGCCCATCGACGAATGAGCGGCAGTCCCCAGGCGGAATTCGACGGCAAGGCCTTCGCGGCCGCGCTGAGCACGGCACCTGGCGTGTACCGCATGTATGCGGCGGACGACACGCTGCTGTACGTGGGCAAGGCCGGCGCGCTGCGCAAGCGCGTCACCAGCTACTTCAACAACTCGCCCAAGTCGCCGCGCATCCAGTCGATGCTGTCCCAGGTGGCGCGCATGGACGTGACGGTCACCCGCACCGAGGCCGAAGCGCTGCTGCTGGAGAACCAGCTGATCAAGTCGCTGACGCCGCGCTACAACGTGCTGCTGCGCGACGACAAGAGTTATCCCTACGTGCTGCTCACACGCGAGGAATGGCCGCGCATCGCGTTCCACCGCGGCGCGCGCGCCGTGCCGGGGCGCTACTTCGGCCCGTACCCCAGCGTAACCGCGGTGCGCGAGACGCTGAACCTGATGCAGAAGCTGTTCCGCATCCGCAACTGCGAGGACAGCGTGTTCCGTAACCGCTCGCGGCCGTGCCTGCAGTACCAGATCGGGCGCTGCAGCGGGCCGTGCGTGGGCCTGGTGGCCGAGGCCGACTACGCCGAATCGGTCCGCCAAGCCACGCTGTTCCTCGACGGCCGCAGCGACGAACTGACCCGCGAACTCGGCGCCGCCATGGAGCAGGCCAGCGCCAGGCTGGAATTCGAGCAGGCCGCGCGCCTGCGCGACCTGGTGGCGTCGATCCGTACGCTGCAGGCGCGCCAGTACGTGGACGGCCACGCCGCCGATCTCGACGTGCTGGCATGCGCCATGCAGGGCAGCCAGGCCTGCGTGCTGCTGCTGGCGTTCCGCGACGGCCGCAACCTGGGCACGCGCACCTTCTTCCCGAAGACCAACGGCGAGGACTCGGCCGCGGAGGTGCTGGGCGCCTTCGTATCGCAGTATTACGCCGAGCAGCCGGCGCCGCAGGAGATCGTCCTCGACCGCGAAATCCCGGACGCGGACCTGATCGAGCACGCACTGGCCGCGTCGGCCGGACGCAAGGTCCAGCTCAAGTGGAACGTGCGCAGCGAACGCGCCGGCTACCTGGACCTGGCCAGGCGCAACGCCGAGATCGCCTTGGCGACCGAACTGACCAGCCGCAACGCGCAGACCGCGCGCAGCGAAGCGCTCAAGGACCTGCTGGGCCTGTCCGAGGTGGCCAAGCGCATCGAGTGCTTCGACATCAGCCACACGATGGGTGAGGCGACGGTCGCCTCGTGCGTGGTGTTCGATGCCAACGGTGCCGTGCGCTCCCAGTACCGTCGCTACAACATCACCGGCATCACGCCGGGCGACGACTTCGCCGCCATGCACCAGGCCATCGAGCGCCGGTTCCGGCGCGCGGTGGAGGAGGGGGGCGTACTGCCCGACGTCCTGCTGATCGACGGCGGTGCGGGCCAGCTGGCGCAGGCGCAGGCTGCGCTGGCCGATCTTGGCGTGGCGGGCGTGACCCTGGTCGGCGTGGCCAAGGGCGTGGAGCGGCGTGCCGGCCACGAGGCGCTGGTGCTGCCCGATGGGCGTGAACTGCGGCCGGGGGCGGCATCGCCGGCGTTGCAGCTGATCCAGCAGGTCCGCGACGAGGCGCACCGCTTCGCCATCACGGGTCATCGCGGCAAGCGGCAGAAGGCCCGCATGACCAGCAAGCTGGAGGACATCCCCGGCATCGGCCCGCGCCGGCGCGCCAGCCTGCTCAAGCATTTCGGCGGCCTGGCGGGCCTGAAGGCCGCCGGTGCCGATGAGATCGCGCGGGTGGAGGGCGTGAACGCCGCGCTCGCCGAGCGAATCTACGCTAACCTGCACGGACTGCCGTCCCCTGAGGCAGGAGCCGAGTAAGCCCGCAATGAAGTTGACCGTTCCCACCTGGCTCACCTTGCTGAGGATCGTGCTGATCCCGGTGCTGGTGCTGGTGTTCTACCTGCCGTATTCGTGGACCAACTTCGCGGCGGCCTTCATCTTCGTGCTGGCGGCGGTCACCGACTGGCTGGATGGCTGGATCGCGCGCCGCTACCACCTGTATTCCGCGTTCGGTGCGTTCCTCGACCCGGTCGCGGACAAGCTGATGGTGGCCGTCTCGCTGTTCCTGATCGTGCAGGACACCCCCACCATGTGGATGGCCATCTGGGCCGCGGTCATCGTGGGGCGCGAGATCGCCGTGTCCGCATTGCGCGAATGGATGGCGGAACTGGGCCAGCGCGCCACGGTGAAGGTGGCGGCGCTGGGCAAGATCAAGACCATCGTGCAGATGGTGGCGCTGTCCTGCCTGCTGTACGCGTCCACCCCTGGCCGGCAGGCGCTGGAGGATATCTGGATGGGCCGCTGGGTCTTCCTGCTCGGCGACTGGCTGCTGGCGATCGCCGCCCTGCTGACCTTGTGGTCCGGCATCCAGTACCTGCTCGCGGCGTGGCCGATCCTGCGCGAAGGCGAAAAAAAGACGGTTGACAGACCCGAACAACACGCTACAATTTCGTCTCTCTCGACGCGGGAATAGCTCAGTTGGTAGAGCACGACCTTGCCAAGGTCGGGGTCGCGAGTTCGAGTCTCGTTTCCCGCTCCAGATTCGCTTCGAAAGAAGCAACGACACAACCCCGCATGCGGGGTTTTGTTTTGCAGGCGCCTTGAAAAAGCGCCTGGATTGCGCCAGTCTGGCGCGGTCGCCATCGGCCTGGTGGCAGAGTGGTTATGCAGCGGACTGCAAATCCGCGTACGCCGGTTCAATTCCGACCCAGGCCTCCAGTACCAGGAAGACGCAACCGCGTCCTCCATGCGGGAATAGCTCAGTTGGTAGAGCACGACCTTGCCAAGGTCGGGGTCGCGAGTTCGAGTCTCGTTTCCCGCTCCATGTCCGCTTCCCCGGAAGCACGTCGAAGCCCCGCATGCGGGGCTTCGCTGTTTCCGGCGTCCGGAAGGGCGCCGCTTTCCAACGCGGTGCGAGTGAGGCAGGCTATCCCCGTGCCCGGATGGCGAAACTGGTAGACGCATCGGACTTAAAATCCGCCGGCCGCAAGGCCATGCCGGTTCGATTCCGGCTCCGGGCACCAGTTCGCCGATGCGCTCAGCGCGGCGGTCGCTTCTCTTCCTCGCGCACCTTCTTGCGCACGAACATCGCGACCGCGAAGGCGATCCCCACCATCACGATGCTGCCGCCGATGGCCAGCCAGCCCACCGGTTCCATCAGGATTTCGCGCAGGACAGGATGCATGTCGGTATCTCCCCGGTTGTGGTGGCGCCAACCTCGCACCCCGGGCGAGGCGGAGCATTGATCAGGATCAAACCCCCGCACCAGACGATCCGTGCCCGCGGCATGCGGTCGCAGGGCATCGCATAGAATCGGGGCAGGTCAACGGGAGACAGACGATGCAGCGATACCTCGCCTACGCCGCCGCGCTGCTGCTTGCGGTGACGATGCTCGTGCTGGCGGTGTCCTGGCCGGTCGCCTGGTGGGGCGTGGCGGTCTTCGGCGCCCTGGCGCTGCTGGGGACGTGGGACCTGCTGCAGACCCGCAGCACGCTGCGCCGCAACTATCCGGTGCTGGCGCACTTCCGCTATGGACTGGAATCGGTCGGCCCGGAGATCCGCCAGTACTTCATCGAGGGCGATACCGCCGAAGTGCCGTTCTCGCGCCAGCAGCGTTCGCTGGTGTACCAGCGCGCCAAGGGCGTGATGGACGTGGTGCCGTTCGGCAGCCAGCAGGACGTGTATGGCGTGGACTACGAATGGATCAACCATTCGATGGCGCCCACGCACGTGGATTCGCACGATTTCCGCGTCGTCATCGGTGCGGTCTCGGCGCAACCGTATTCGGCCAGCGTGTTCAATATCTCGGCGATGAGCTTCGGCGCGCTGTCGGCGAACGCGGTGCGCGCGCTGAACGAGGGCGCGCGGCGGGGTGGTTTCTACCACGACACCGGCGAGGGCTCGATTTCGCCGTATCACCGGGAAAAGGGCGGCGACCTGGTCTGGGAGATCGGCTCCGGCTACTTCGGCTGCCGTGACGGGCAGGGTCGCTTCAGCGAGGAGCGCTTCGTCGAGAACGCATGCTCGCCGCAGGTGAAGATGATCGAGCTGAAGCTGTCCCAGGGGGCCAAGCCCGGTCACGGCGGCGTGCTGCCGGCGGCGAAGGTCAGTGCCGAGATCGCGGCCACCCGCGGCGTACCCATGGGGCACGACTGCGTGTCGCCGGCGACGCATTCGGCGTTCTCCACGCCGGTCGGGCTGCTGCAGTTCATCGCGCGCCTGCGCGAACTCTCCGGCGGCAAGCCGACCGGCTTCAAGCTGGCCATCGGCCACCCGTGGGAGTGGTTCGGCATCGCCAAGGCCATGCACGAAACGGGCCTGCTGCCGGATTTCATCGTGGTCGACGGTGCGGAAGGCGGCACCGGCGCGGCGCCGGCCGAGTTCATCGACCATGTGGGCGTGCCGATGCACGAGGCGCTGCTGCTGGTCCACAACACGCTGGTCGGGCTGAACATGCGCGACCGCGTGCGCGTGGGGGCGGCCGGCAAGATCATCAGCGCCTTCGACATCGCGCGCACCATGGCGATGGGCGCGGACTGGTGCAATGCCGGGCGCGGCTTCATGTTCGCCCTGGGCTGCATCCAGTCGCAGAGCTGCCACAACGACCGCTGCCCCACGGGGGTGGCCACCCAGGACCCGGCACGCTGGAGGCACCTGGACGTGGCCGACAAGTCGGTGCGCGTGCAGCAGTTCCACGACAACACCCTGAAGGCGCTGCGCGACATGCTGTGCGCGGCGGGTCTGGAACATCCCCGGCAACTGGGGCCGGAACACATCCTGCGCCGCGTGTCGCCCATCGAGGTGCGATCGCTGGCGTCCCTCTACCGGTTCCTCGAGCCGGGCGAACTGCTGGACCGGGTGCCCTCGCACGCGGTGTTCCGGGACTTCTGGGCCGAGGCACGCAGCGACGCGTTCGCGCCGCCGCGTCGGGTCAGCGCCCTGTGCGATACCAAGGACCGCTGAGCCCGAGGGTGCGTTGACCGCATCCCCGGTCCCCGTTTATCATGCGCGCCCCGACGAATTCGGGCGGTTAGCTCAGCGGTAGAGCACTGCTTTCACACGGCAGGGGTCACAAGTTCGAAACTTGTACCGCCCACCAGTTCCAGCGAAAAGCCCGGCCTCGGCCGGGCTTTTTCGTGTCTGGCGTCCGCCGCCGGGGCCTGCCTGCGGCCCGGCCGGCGCAGTCCCGCGCGAACACGCGTTCCACGGCGCCATAAGTGCTTGTTTCCGCGACTGAAAAAGCCGGTCGGGCACGTCCGTTGTGATACACTCGGCAGGTTGCAGAACCCGCCGGAATCCCCGCCTGTCGCTGCCTCGCCGGCCCACGCCGGCTAGGCCCGTTTGGGCCCGGATCCAGGCCCGAGACAACCAAAGAAACACGGAACCCGAATGGCCGATACCGCCAAGGAAATCATCCCCGTCAATCTCGAAGACGAGATGCGCCGCAGCTACCTGGATTACGCCATGAGCGTGATCGTGGGGCGCGCGCTCCCGGATGTCCGCGATGGCCTGAAGCCCGTCCACCGGCGCGTCCTGTTCGCGATGAACGAACTGGGCAACCACGCCAACAAGCCGCACGTGAAGTCCGCCCGCATCGTCGGCGACGTGATCGGTAAGTACCACCCGCACGGCGACCAGTCGGTGTACGACACGCTGGTGCGCATGGCGCAGCCGTTCTCGCTGCGCTACATGCTGGTCGATGGCCAGGGCAACTTCGGTTCGGTCGACGGCGACTCCGCTGCCGCGATGCGTTACACCGAGGCGCGCATGGCCAAGCTCACCCATGAGCTGCTGGCCGACATCGACAAGGAAACCGTCGATTTCCAGCCCAACTACGACGAGAAGGAACAGGAACCGACGGTCCTGCCGACGCGCTTTCCGAACCTGCTGGTCAACGGTTCGGCCGGCATCGCGGTGGGCATGGCCACCAACATCCCGCCGCACAACCTGTCGGAAGTGGTCAACGGCCTGATCGCGCTGATCGACAACCCCGAACTCGACGTCGACGGGTTGATGCAGTACATCCCCGGCCCCGATTTCCCCACCGGCGGCATCATCAACGGCACCGCCGGCATCATCGCCGGCTACCGCACCGGCCGCGGCCGCGTGCGCATGCGCGCCAAGGCCGACATCGAGGTCAACGACGACAACGGCCGCGAGTCGATCATCGTCACCGAGATCCCGTACCAGGTGAACAAGGCGCGGCTGATCGAGAAGATCGCCGAGCTGGTGAAGGAAAAGAAGCTCGAGGGCATCAGCGAGCTGCGCGACGAGTCCGACAAGGACGGCATGCGCATCTACATCGAGGTCAAGCGCGGCGAGTCGGCCGAGGTCGTCCTCAACAACCTGTACCTGCAGACGCCGATGGAATCGGTGTTCGGCATCAACATGGTCGCCCTGGTCGACGGCCGCCCGCAGCTGCTCAACCTGAAGCAGATGCTGGAGGCGTTCGTGCGCCACCGCCGTGAAGTGGTGACCCGCCGTACCATCTTCGAACTGCGCAAGGCGCGCAGCCGCGCCCACATCCTGGAAGGCCTGACGGTCGCGCTCGCCAACATCGACGAGATGATCGAGCTGATCAAGACGTCGGCCAACCCGCAGGAAGCGCGCGAGCGCATGCTGGCCAAGACCTGGGAGCCGGGCCTGGTGGGCGCGCTGCTGGCGGCCGCCGGTGCCGAGGCCTCGCGTCCGGAAGACCTGCCGGCCGCCATCGGGTTCGTCGATGGCCGCTACCAGCTCAGCGAGGCGCAGGCCACGCAGATCCTGGAAATGCGCCTGCATCGCCTGACCGGCCTGGAGCAGGAAAAGCTGACCGAGGAATACCGCCAGCTGCTGGAGACCATCGCCGGCCTGATCCGCATCCTCGAAAACCCCGACGTGCTGCTGCAGGTGATCCGCGACGAACTGCTGAACGTCAAGGCGGAATTCGGCGATGAGCGCCGCAGCGAGATCCGCCACAGCGAGGAAGACCTCGACATCCTCGACCTGATCGCGCCGGAAGACATGGTGGTGACGCTGTCGCACGCCGGTTACGCCAAGCGCCAGCCCGCCAGCGCCTATCGCGCGCAGAAGCGCGGTGGCCGTGGTCGCAGCGCGGCGGCGACGAAGGAAGAGGATTTCATCGACCAGTTGTGGCTGGTCAACACCCACGACACGCTGCTCACCTTCACCAGTAGCGGCAAGGTGTTCTGGCTGCCGGTGTACCAGTTGCCGGAAGCAGGCTCCAACGCACGTGGTCGCCCGATCATCAACTGGATTCCGCTGGAACCCGGCGAGAAGGTCCAGGCCGTGGTGCCGGTGCGCGACTACGAGGAAGGCAAGTTCGTCTTCTTCGCGACGAAGCACGGGACGGTCAAGAAGACCCCGCTCACCGAGTTCGCTTTCAAGCTGGCGCGCGGCAAGATTGCCATCAACCTGGACGAAGGCGATGCGCTGGTCGGCGTCGCCCTGACCGATGGCGACCGCGACGTGATGCTGTTCGCGTCCAACGGCCGCGCAGTGCGCTTCTCCGAGTCGCTGGTCCGCGCGATGGGTCGCACCGCCACCGGCGTGCGTGGCATGCGCCTGGTGGCGGGCGCGGATGCGGATGTCGAGGGAGACCAGGACGACGGTGAGGCCGGCGATGCCGACGGCGTGCCCGCGATCCCCGAAGCAGGTTCCGAGGTCGTCAGCCTGGTCGTGGTGGATGGCGACGGCGACATCCTGACCGCCAGTGAGCGTGGCTACGGCAAGCGCACACCGGTGGCGGACTACCCGCGCAAGGGGCGTGGCACGCGCGGCGTGATCGCGCTGAAGACCACCGAACGCAACGGCCGTCTGGTCGGTGCCATCCAGCTGTCCGACCACCACGAGGTGCTGCTGATCTCGGACGGCGGCACCCTGGTGCGCACCCGCGCAGCGGAAATCTCGCAGGTCGGTCGCAATACCCAGGGCGTCACCCTGATCCGTCTGTCCGACGGCGAAACGCTGCAGGCGGTCGAACGCCTGGATGCCTCGCTGGACGAGGACGAGGCGGGCGACGGCATCGTGGCGACGGGTGCCGCTGCGCCGGAAGCGATCGACACGCCGCCGGAGGCCTGATCGACGGGTGACATGAAAGTGCGCGGGTGTTGACCCCGCCACTTTCATTCCTGCGTTCTATACTGCCGGTACGACCACGGCAGGGAATGGCACATGGGATCGGCAACTCGCAACACCCGAAACGTGCGCACCCGCTGGATGCGCGCGTTTTTCATTGGCCTGATCGCAGCGGCCGCACTGGCCGGCTGCAAGCGCAACGAATCCGGGCAACTGCCCGAAGCCAGCGGCGAGCCGATCAAGGCGCAGGCCGCCAAGGTGGAAGGTTTCGCCCTGGTCGGCGCCTATCCCGACCAGCATGACGGCGACCTCGCCATCGCACTGGAATTCAGCCGTCCCTTGGTCAGCTCGCAGGACTTCGATGCGTTGCTGGTGGTGAAGGACGCCAACGGTGCCGTGGTGAAGGGCAGCTGGGTGCTGGACGACAAGGGTCTGGTGCTGCGCTTCCCCTCGGTGGAGGCGGCAAAGGACTACGAAGTCACCCTGAAGGCCGGCCTGTCCGCCGCCGACGGCACGCGCCTGGGCAAGGACGACACCCGCAAGGTGCACACCGGCGAACTCGATCCGGCCGTGGGCTTCGCCTCGCAAGGCAGCGTGCTGCCGGCGCGCGAAAGCCGGGGCCTGCCCGTGGTGTCGATCAATGTGCCGGAAGTGGACGTGGAATTCCTGCGCGTCAGCGAGAAGCAGCTGCCGAAGTTCTTCGCCGAGTACCAGCGCGGCGGCCGCCGGGGCAGCTGGGACCTGGACAGCGAGTACGGCGACAGCACGCCGCTGGGCAAGCTGGCCGAACCCGTCTACCTCAACCGCTTCGTGCTGGGCGGCAAGCCCAACGAGCGCGTACTGACCTATCTGCCGATCCAGGACATCCGCGAACTGCAGGATCCGGGTCTGTACTTCGCGGTGATGAAGCGCACCGGCAAGTTCGCCGGCGAGTTCGAGACCGCCTTCTTCACCGTCAGCGACATCGGCCTGCACACGCGCGCCTACAAGGACAAGCTGTTCGTCCACACCGCGTCGCTGCAGGACGGCTCGGCCACCGGCAGCGTGGAACTGAAAGTGCTGGATGCACGGGGCGAAGCCGTCCTGGCCGGCAAGACCGACGGCAATGGCAACGCGTTGCTGAACTACACCCTGGATGCCGGTCATGTGCTGGTCGCCACGCGCGGCAAGGACGTGTCCATGCTGCCGTTCAACCAGCCGGCGCTCGACCTGTCCGAGTTCGCCGTGGCCGGTCGCGAGCAGGCGTGGTTCGACGTGTTCGCATGGTCCGGGCGCGACCTGTACCGCCCGGGCGAAACGGTGCGCATCTCCGCGCTGCTGCGCGACAACGACGGCAGGCCGGTACCGGCGCCGAAGCAGGGCGGCGGCCAGCCGGTGTTCCTGCGCCTGAAACAGCCTGATGGAAAAGTGTTCCGCGAGACGCGCCTGCAGCCCGGTGCGCAGGGCTATTTCAGCTTCGAGCAGGCGATCCCGACGGAAGCGCCGACCGGGCGCTGGCAGGTGGAGTTCCGCACCGACCCGGCCAGCAAGGAGGCGGTGCAGGGTATGACGCTGCGCATCGAGGAGTTCCTGCCCGAGCGCATGAAGCTGGACCTGGACGCGGCGCAACCCGTGCTGAAACCGGGCGAGGCGCTGAAGCTCAAGGCCACCGCGGCCTACCTGTACGGTGCACCCGCCAGCGGCAACCGCTTCACCGCCAAACTCGCCGTCGCGATCGAGCAGCATCCGCTGGACCAGTTGCCGGGTTACTTCTTCGGCGACCCGACGATGGAGCTGCCGAAGGACGCGAAGGACATCATCGACACCACACTGCCCGAGAACGGCGTGCTGCAGGAAGACATCGCGCTGCCCGCCGAGGCCAAGCCGCGCAGTCCCATCGCCGCCATCGTGTCCGGCAGCGTCTACGAGACCGGCGGCCGCACGGTGAACCGTACGCTGAAGCGTGTGCTGTGGCCGGCGAATGCGCTGGTCGGCATCCGCCCGCTGTTCGACGACAAGGACGGCGCCGATGCCAACGCCAACGCCGGCTTCGAAGTGGTGCGCGTCGATGCGGGTGGCAAACCGCAGCCGGGCAAGGGGCTGAAGGCCACGCTGGTGCGCGAGCTGCGCGACTACCACTGGAACTACGACGAGGACGGTGGCTGGGATTACGACTTCACCCGCCGCTTCGAGAACAAGGACACGCGCACGCTGGACGTGGGCGCGGGTGCATCGAAGATCGACTTCCCGGTGGAGTGGGGCGAATACCGGCTGGACGTGTTCGATCCCGCCACTGGCCTGACCACGCGCTACCCGTTCCGCGCCGGTTGGAGCTGGGACGACCAGAACCGCGGACTGGATGCGCGCCCCGACAAGGTCAAGCTGGCGCTGGACAGGACCGGCTACAAGGCCGGCGACACGCTGAAGGTGACCGTCACGCCGCCGCATGCGGGCAAGGGCCTGCTGATGGTCGAGAGCGACCGCATGCTGTACGTGCAGGCGATCGATGCCAAGCCGGGCAGCACGTTTTCCATTCCGGTGACCAAGGACTGGGAACGGCACGATGTCTACGTCACCGCGCTGGTGTTCCGTGGCGGTTCGGCGCCCAGCAAGATCACGCCTGCACGCGCCGTCGGCGTGGTGCATGTGCCGATGGATCGTCGCGACCGTCGTGTCGCCGTCGGGTTGTCGGTACCGAAGCAGATGCGACCGGAGCAGAACCTGCCGGTCACCGTCAGCGTGCCCGAGCTTGCGGGACAGCTGGCGCACGTCACCGTGTCCGCGGTGGACGTGGGCATCCTCAACATCACCCGCTTCCCGGTCCCGGATGCGAACGCGCAGTTCTTCGCGCAGCGCCGGTTTGGGGTCGATGCCTACGACATCTACGGGCGCGTGATCGAGAGTTTCGAAGGCGGCAGCGCGAAGATCCGCTTCGGCGGCGACATGGCATTGTCGGCCTTGCCGCAGGCGAAGCGGCCGACCTCGCGCGTTCAGACCGTGGACCTGTTCTCCGGGCCGGTGAAGCTGGACGGCAAGGGCAATGCGCGCGTCGCGCTGAAGGTGCCGGACTTCAACGGTACGTTGCGCGTCTCGGCGCTGGTGTACTCGGACACGCGTTACGGCAACCGCGATCGCGAGACCGTGGTGCGCGCGCCGATCGTGGCCGAGGCCAGCCTGCCGCGCGTGCTCGCGCCGGGCGACAGGAGCACGGTGACGCTGGACGTGCAGAACTTCACCGGCAAGACCGGCGTGTTCAAGGTAACGGTGAACGGTGAGGGCCCGCTCGACATCGGCGAAGGCAGCAGGACCACCGACCTGGCGGTGGACGCCAAGCGCACGCTGACATTCCCGGTCACGGCGGACGAGGGCTACACCACGGCGAAGGTGCGTGTGCGGGTGGAGGGCAACGGCTTCAAGGTCGACCGCCGCTACGACGTGCCGGTACGCGCGGGCTGGCCGGCGGTGCTGCGCTCGCGCACGCAGGTGCTGGACAGCCTGGCGCCTGTGGAGATGGGCGCGGGCTTTGCCGATGGGTTGATGCCCGGCTCGGTGACGGCGCGGATGACGGTCAGCGCGCTGCCGCCGATCCCGTTCGCCAGTGCCCTGAAGGGTGCGCTGGAATACCCGTACGGCTGCGCGGAACAGACGACCAGCAAGGGCTATGCGGCGCTGGAACTGGACGACGCCACGGCGAAGATGCTGGGCATCGACGGTCTGGACGCCAAGAAGCGTCGTGAGCGCATGGAGGGCGCGTTCGGGCGACTGGCCTCGATGCAGGTTTCCAACGGCCACTTCTCGATGTGGGGCGACGACGACTACGTCAACCCGGGCCTGACGCCGTACATTGCCGAGTTCCTGCTGGACGCGCGCGAAGGCGGCTTCGCCGTGCCGGACGCGGTGCTGCAAAAGGCGCTCACGCGCCTCAACGAGGACCTGCTGGCCGGTGGCGCGCAGTTCTACGGTTACGACCGACGCGATCACCTCAAGTTCGCCAACCAGGCGTACGCAGGCTACGTGCTGGCTCGCGTGAACCGGGCGCCGCTGGGTACGCTGCGTGCGTTGTACGATAACGAGCGCGGCAAGAGCCTGACCGGCTTGCCGCTGGTGCACCTGGGCATCGCGTTGTCGCTGCAGGGCGACAAGAACCGTGGCGCCAAGGCGATCGCCGAAGGTTTTGCCAGGACCGGCGACCGGCCGGATTACTTGGGCGACTACGGCACGAAGCTGCGCGACGATGCCCTGATGATCGCGCTGGTGCACGAACGCAAGCTGGCCAAACCGGAGTTCGACCGTCGCGCCATCTCGTTGGGGCGTGAACTGGATGCGCGCCGCAACAGCGGCTGGCTGTGGCTGAGCACGCAGGAGCAGGTGGCGCTGGCGCGCCTGGGCAAGGCGCTGATGGTCGACCAGAAGAAGCTGGTGTCCGGCCAGTGGAGCATCGGTGGTGATGCGGAAGCCGTCGCACCGGTCCGCCTGTTCGGCCGCAGCGTCGACCACGCCGCGCTGGCCCGTGGCCTGCGCTTCGTGCCCGAGGGTTCGCCGCCGCTGTACGCCTCGCTGGACGTGGCCGGCATCCCGCGCAGCGCACCGGCGCCGGACAACCGGCAGATCGGCATCGAGCGTCGCTACTACACGACGGATGGCAAGGAGTGGAAAGGCGGCACGCTGAAGGAAGGCGAGGCGCTGATCGTCCGCGTCGGCATCGCCGCCAACGTCGCCATGCCGGATGCGCTGTTCACGGACCTGTTGCCGGCGGGGCTGGAGATCGAAAACTTCAACCTGGGCGACGCCAAACAATGGGCGGAAGTCGTGGTGGATGGCATCGCCATCAGTGACCGTGGCAGCGCCGCGGACGTCAAGCACGAGGAGTTCCGTGACGACCGCTACGTGGCGGCGCTGAAACTGGATCGTGGCGACACCGCCAAGGTGTTCTACCTGGTCCGCGCGGTGACGCCCGGTACCTACACCGTGCCGCCGTCGTTGGTGGAGGACATGTACCGGCCGGACATCCGCGGTGTCGGCAAGGCCTCGCCGTCGACGATCACGGTGGTACAGCCATAACGCCCGTATTCCTTATCGTCATCCCGGCGAACGCCGGGATCCATCTTGATCTTCTGCACCGTCTGCCATGAAGGTGTGGAGCAGGATCGAACCGGATTCCAGCGTGCGCTGGGATGACGGGTGCGGAAGGGCGAAAGGCTTTTCGGCCACCATCGTCATCCCGGCGAAAGCCGGGATCCATGTTGATCCTCGATGATTTAGGCCGTGATGGTGCGTCGGAGAAAAGACAAGATGGATTCCAGCGTGCGCTGGAATGACGGGCCGCAGCTGCGACGTTGGCCTTCCTGGCTGCGATGGTCGACGGTGGCCATACTTGTCAGCCTGCTGGTGCTGGACCTTGCATTCCCGCCACCACTCCCCAAGATTCGCGACACCAGCACGCTGGTCGTCGCGCGCGACGGCACGCCGCTGCGCGCCTTCGCTGACCGCGACGGGGTCTGGCGCTATCCCGCGTCGCCGGACACGGTGTCGCCGCTCTACCTGCAGGCACTGCTGAACTACGAAGACCGCTGGTTCTGGAAGCACCCCGGCATCAACCCCTGGGCGCTGATGCGCGCGGCCGGCCAGTTCGTCCGCCATGGACGGGTGGTCTCAGGCGGTTCCACGCTGACCATGCAGGTGGCGCGCATGCTGGACCGGCATTCGCGCACGCCATGGGGCAAGGCCAAGCAGATGCTGCGCGCGATGCAGCTGGAAGCGCATCTGTCCAAGCGCGAGATCCTGACGCTCTATCTGGAGCGCGCACCGTTCGGTGGCACCATCGAAGGCGTGGACGCGGCCAGCTGGGCCTACCTGGGCAAACCTGCATCGCGCCTCTCGCATGCCGAAGCCGCCCTGCTGGCGGTCCTGCCGCAGTCGCCCAGCCGGCTGCGCCCCGACCGTCATCCGGACGCGGCCAGGGTGGCGCGCGACAAGGTGCTGCAACGCATGGTCGATCTCGGCGTCTGGTCGAAGGCGCAGGTCGACGACGCCCGTATCGAGTCTGTCGTCGCCCGCCGCCTGCAGGCGCCCCTGAGCGCCGCGCTGCTGGCCGAACGCCTGCGCCGCCAGCAGCCGCGCGCACCGCGCATCACGTCGACCCTGGACGCGGGCCTGCAGCGCACGCTGGAAGAGCGCCTGCAGGGCTACTTCTCCTCCTTGCCCGCACGCACGTCCGCGGCACTGCTGGTGGTCGACAACGCCACGATGGAGGCGCGTGCGTACGTCGGCTCGGTGGCGTTCGCCGATCGCGAACGGCTGGGGCATGTGGACATGGTGCAGGCGTGGCGTTCGCCCGGCTCGACGCTGAAGCCGTTCCTGTACGGGCTGGCGCTCGACGATGGGCTGATCCATTCCGAAAGCCTGCTGGTCGATGCGCCGCAGTCGTTCGGCGGTTACCGGCCGGGCAACTTCGACGCCGCCTTCAACGGCCCGGTCAGCGCGGCCGATGCGCTGCGGCTGTCGCTCAACGTGCCGGCGGTTGACCTGCTGGATCGCGTGGGACCGGCGCGGTTCTCCGCGCGACTGGCGAACAACGGCCTGGTACTGCGCTATCCACGCGGCGCGCAGCCCAACCTTTCGCTGATCCTGGGCGGGACCGGTGCGCGGCTGGAGGATCTGGTGGGTGCGTATGCGGCGCTCAATCGAGGCGGCCTGTCGGGACGCGTCCGCTACACGGCGCAGGATCCTTCGTCCAATCGGCGCCTGCTGTCGCCCGGCGCTGCGTGGATCATCCGCGAAATACTGGAGGCGCACCCGCGCCCCGGTTACGGTGGCGGCGTGCTGGACACCGGCAGCCGGCCCCGCGTGGCGTGGAAGACCGGTACAAGCTATGGCTTCCGCGATGCCTGGGCTCTGGGCGCGACGCGGCGCTACACGGTAGGCGTGTGGGTGGGCAGGCCCGACGGTACGCCCTTGCCGGGGCAGTACGGCGCGGTGACGGCGCTGCCGTTGATGTTCGAAGTGATCGACAGCCTGCCGCGCGGGCAGGGCGATGCGGGTCCGACCCCTCCTCCCGCCGAGGTGGCCGAGCACGCCATCTGCTGGCCGCTGGGCACCCAGGCGGAAGCGGAAGCGCCGCAACTCTGCCAGCGCAGGCGCGATGCGTGGACACTGGGTGGCAATGTGCCGCCCACATTCGCAGAACGCGATGCACGCCTGTGGAGCGCCGGCCGCGAGCGGTTCGAGGTGGATGCGAGGACCGGTCTGCGTCTTTCCGGCGAGTGCGCGCGCCCGCATGACGTGCGCAGTACGGAGATCGCGCGCTGGCCGGCATTGGCGTCGCCGTGGCTGCCCGCGCGCGAGCGGGCGGCGTCGCGGCTGCCGCGCTTGTCCCCGGACTGCCAGCCCGACGGTCGCGATGCGGTCGAGGAACTGCGTATCGAGGGGCTCAACGATCTTGCCACGCTGGCCCGCGCGCCCGGCAGCGAGCATGGCGTCCGGCTGCAGTTGCGCGCACTGGGCACCGACGCGCGCGTGCAGTGGTTGCTGGATGGCCGCTGGATCGCGGAGACGCGGGGTGCGCAGGCGTTCCAGCAGGATTTCACCGAGACCGGCACGCACCAGCTCACCGCGCTGGCCGACAGCGGCGCATGGACGCGGGTGCGATTCAACGTGTTGCGGTAGGGCGGCAGAACGTACGCAATCTTGTAGGCGCGGGCCATGCCCGCGATGCTTTTCCGCAGCATTGGCGAAAGGCATCGCGCCCGAGGGCGCTCCTACAGGACACGCGGTGAGAGGCGCGTTGACTCAGCCGATCTGTTCCAGCACGTGCTCCGCACCGGAAACCTTGTACTCGCCGGGCGCTTCCACGAAAACGTGCTTGACCACGCCGTCTTCCACGTACAGCGCGAAGCGCTTGGCGCGGATGCCCATGCCGTAGGCGCTGGCGTCCATTTCCAGGCCGAGGGCCTTGGCCAGGTCGGCGTTGCCGTCGGCCAGCATCTGCAGGCCATCCGGCACATGCTGGGTCTTGCCCCAGGCCTGCATCACGAACGGATCGTTGACCGACACGCAGAACACCTCGATGCCGCGGCTGCGGAAGTCGTCGAAGTGCTGCACGTAACTGGGCAGGTGCTTTTCCGAGCAGGTGGGGGTGAAGGCACCGGGGACGGCGAACAGCACCGCCTTGCGGCCATCGAACAGCGTGGTGGTGTCCACCGTCTCGACCCCCTCGCGGATGCGCTTGAGGGTCACCTCGGGAATGCGTTCGCCAACCTGGATGCTCATGGGGGTGCCTTGTGTGGACGGAAACTGAATGCAGTGTAGCGCGTCCCTGTGGCCGGCCCGTGACGATCTTGAAAGACGTGCGGGCGAGCCTATGTTCCGCTCATCGGCGACGGTACGCCCGGCGCCATTTCCAAGAGGAGATACCGACATGAGCATCGTGCAGTACAACCCGTGGGGCAACGCCCGTGGCCTGCAGGACGAGATCAAGCAGGTCTTCGACCGTTTCCTGGGCGAGGCCGACGCCGACCAGTCCAACGTGGTGACCAGCCAATGGGCGCCGCGCGTGGACATCCGCGAGGACAACGACCGTTTCGTGATCCTGGCCGACATTCCGGGCGTGGACCCGAAGGACATCGAGATCCACATGGACAAGGGCATCCTGACCCTGCGCGGCGAACGTGCGGCGGAGAAGAAGGACGAGGGCACCCGCTTCTCCCGCGTCGAGCGCGTCTATGGCACCTTCTACCGCCGCTTCTCGCTGCCCGACAGCGCCAATCCCGACGGCATCACCGCCACCGGCAGGCATGGCGTGCTGCAGATCGACATCCCCAAGAAGCCCGAGACGACGCCGCGCCGCATCCAGGTGCAGTGACTGCCGCGGCCCGTCGCCGACACGGCGGGCAGGCGGGCGGAGCGATAGAATCGGCCCGTGGCGCCCGCGTCGCGGGCCTTTTCTTTCCGGACGCCCTGCCTGCAGGGTGTCCGCGTGATCGTGCGGAGATCCCATGCAGTTCAAAGACTATTACGCGGTGCTGGGCGTGGAGCCCTCCGCGGGCGATGCCGAGATCAAGACGGCCTACCGCCGCCTGGCCCGCAAGTACCACCCGGATGTCAGCAAGGAGCCCGGCGCCGAAGAGCAGTTCAAGGCGGTCAACGAGGCCTACGAGGCCCTGCGCGACCCGCAGAAGCGTGCGGCCTACGACCAGCTGCGGGCGCGCGGCTACCGGCCGGGTGAGGAGTTCCGTCCGCCGCCCGATTTCGGGCGTGGTGGTCCCGGCGCGCAGGAGTTCGATTTCGAAGAGATCTTCGGCGGTGCGGGTGGCGGCAGCGGCGGATTCAGCGACTTCTTCGAGGGCCTGTTCGGCCGGCGCGGCCGGGCGGAGGCACCTTCGCAACGGGGACCGCAGGGACCGCGCGACTCGCGCGCCAAGCTGGCGGTACCGCTGCAGGCGGTGCACGACGGCGGCAGCGTGCGGGTGAACGTCAATGGGCGCCAGCTCGACGTGCGGGTGCCGACCGGCGTCAAGCCCGGGCAGGTGATCCGTCTGGCCGGGCAGGGCAGCCAGGGCGGCAACCTGCTGCTGGAGGTGGAGTACGCGCCGCATCCGCAGTTCGAAGTGGATGGCCGCAACATCATCCACGTGCTGTCGCTGACGCCCTGGCAGGCGGCCCTGGGTGCCACGCTCAGCGTGCCCACCCTGGGCGGTGCGGTGGACCTGAAGATCCCGCCGGACTCGGATACCGGCCGCAAGCTCCGCCTGCGCGGACGCGGCCTGCCCGGCACGCCGCCCGGCGACCAGATCGTCGAGCTGGAAGTCACCGCGCCGCGCGCGGACACCGACGAGCAGCGCAAGGCCTACGCCGCGCTGGGCAAGGCGTTCGGAAACGCGTGAGGCGACACGTGGCCCCGTTCGTGCGGCTTCTCGGAGGGTGGCGAAAATTTCGCCATGGACCTTGACAGGCCCGCCGTTCAAGGCGGCCACGCGGTTATCCACAGATTCGTGCACGCGTCATCCACATCCGCTGTGGAAAACCCGCTTCCCCGCGACGGCGCTGGCGCCATCCGATCCCTGAAAGCACCACGCCACCCGAAGGTGGCGTGGTGGACAACCGGCAATGGCGTCTTCGTGGAACTCAGCGCGCCTGTCGGGGTGCGGTTGCCGCTTCCGGCGCGGTCAGGCCACGCTTCTCCAGCAGCGGCTCGATCTTCGGATCGTGGCCGGCGAAGTCGCGGAACAGCTTCATCGCATCCTGGCTGCCGCCCTGCGACAGCAGGGTCTTGCGGAAGTGGTCGCCATTCTCGCGCTTCAGGCCGCCGTTGTTCTTGAACCATTCCACGCTGTTGGCGTCCAGCACTTCCGACCAAATGTAGGCATAGTAGCCGGCCGAATAGCCGCCCATGATGTGGCTGAAGTAGGGCGTCTTGTAGCGCGGCGGCACCGGCTTGTAGTTGATGCCGTCCGCGGCCAGCGCATCGGCTTCGAACTTCATCACGCCAGCCGCATCCGGTACCTGGTCGGCGGTGATCTGGTGCCAGCGCTGGTCCAGCATCGCGGCGCCCAGGTACTCGGTGGTGGCGAAGCCCTGGTTGAACTTGGACGCCGCGATCACCTTGTCCAGCAGTGCCTGCGGCATGGCTTCGCCGGTCTTGTAGTGCTTGGCGTAGTTGGCAAGGACCGACGGCCAGTCGGCCCACATCTCGTTGACCTGCGACGGATACTCGACGAAGTCTCGCGGCACGCTGGTGCCGCTGAAGTACGGGTACTTCACGTCGGAGAACATGCCATGCAGCGCGTGGCCGAACTCGTGAAACGTGGTGGTCACTTCGTCCCACGTCATCAGCGTGGGTTCGCCGGCCGGCGGCTTGGGCACATTCAGGTGGTTGGCGACCACCGGCTTGTCGCCGGTCAGGCCGGACTGCGACACGTAGGAGTTCATCCACGCACCGCCGCGCTTGGAGTCGCGCGCATAGGGGTCGAAGATGAAGATCGCCAGCTGCGAACCGTCGGCGTTGAACACGTCGTAGGTCCACGTGTCGGCGTGGTACTTCGGCAGGTCGGTGCGCTCCTTGAACGTCAGGCCGTACAGCTGGTTGGCGGCGAAGAACACGCCGTTCTCCAGCACGTTCTTCATCTCGAAGTACGGCTTGAGCTGCGATTCGTCGAAGTTGTACTTCGCGGCGCGGACCTTTTCGGTATAGAACGCCCAGTCCCACGGCTCGAGGGCGAAGGTCGGCTCGCCCTTGGCCTTCTGTTCCTGGTCGATCATCGCCTGCAGGTCGGCGGCTTCGCGCTTGGCGTTGGCCACGGCGGCCGGTGCCAGCTTGCCCAGCATCGCGTTGACGGCTTCCGGCGTGCGTGCGGTCTGGTCTTCCAGGCCGTACGCGGCGTGGTTGGGATAGCCCAACAGCTTCGCGCGATCGGCACGCAGCTTCATGATGCGCGAGACCAGCGCGGTGGTGTCGAACTCGCCGCCGCGGCTGCCGCGCGCGACCGAGGCCTCGTGCAGACGCTGGCGCAGGGCGCGGTTGGTCAGCTGCGACTCCGGCGGCTGGCCGGTGGTGTTGAGCAGGGTCAGCACGTACTTGCCTTCCAGGCCGCGCTTCTTCGCGACTTCGGCGGCGGTGGCGATCTGGGCTTCGGTCAGGCCGTCGAGCTGCTTCACGTCGTCGACGACGACCGCCGAGGCGTTCACTTCCTTCAGCACGTTGTCGCTGAAGGTGGTGCCCAGGGAGGCCAGTTCGGCGTTCATCTTCTTCAGCGTCGCCTTGTCTGCGTCGTTGAGGTTGGCACCGGAGCGGACGAAGCTGGTGTGATAGCGCTCGATCAGGCGCACGCCCTCCGCGTCCAAGCCCAGGTCGTTGCGCTGGTCGTACAGCGCCTTGATGCGGGCGAACAGCTTGGGGTTGAGGCTGATGGCATCGCCGTGGGCGGCGAACTTCGCCGAGTAGTCCGCGCGCAGCTTGTTGCGCGCATCATTGGTGTCCGTGCCGACCAGGTTGAAGAACACGGTGGTGGCGCGGTCCAGCACCTGGCCGCTCTTTTCCATCGCGATGATGGTGTTCTCGAACGTGGGCGCGGCCGGGTTGTTGGCGATGGCGTCCATCTCCTTCAGCTGCTCGGCCATGCCGGCGTCGAAGGCAGGTGCGAAGTCGCTGTCCTTGATCTTGTCGAACTGCGGGTAATGCAGCGGCAGCGGGCTTTCGGCGAAGAAGGGGTTGGCGGCCTGGGCGGCCTGGGTGGCCGGCGTGGCGGCCTGGCTGTAGGCGGGCATGGCAAGTCCGAGGGTCGCGGCGAGCGCGATGGCGAGACGGGTGGTCATGAAGCACGACATCCTGACGGGTAGATTCCCAAGGGTAACCCAGGGGTGAGGGCCGGACCCATGACGAAAGGCATGGGCGGCGGGGAGGGCAGGGCCTCAATCTGCGGCAGAATGCGCCGAGCGCCCTTCCGGAGAATCCTGTGAAGCCTGTCCTTGCCCTGTGCTGCGCGTTGTTGCTGGTGCCCCCGGCATTGGCCGCCGAAACCCTGAAGTACGTGGCCCTGGTGGACGGTGGCAAGAAGGCCGGCGAACAGACGGTCACCACCGGGGACGACGGCGTCACCCGGGTTGGCTTCATCTTCAAGGACAACGGACGCGGTCCGGAATTGAAGGAGGAGTACCAGCTGGCCGCGGACGGGACTTTCCAGCGCTACCAGGTGAAGGGGGTTTCCACCTTCGGCGCGCCGGTGGACGAGACCTTCACCCGCGACGGCGACACGGGACGCTGGAAGAGCACGTCGGACGCCGGTACGCACACGTTCACGGACACCGCGTTGTACACGCCGCTGGGCGGCACGCCCGCGACCACGTCCGTGGCCCTGGCGGCCCTGGCCAGGCGTCCCGACGGCAAGCTGCCGCTGGTGCCGAGCGGCACGCTGACCCAGCGCAGGCTGGCATCGATGGACATCAGCAGCGGTTCGCAATCGCGCACCGTCGACCTGCTGGCGCTGACCGGTATCGGCTTCACCCCATCGTTCGTGTGGGTGACGCGCGAAGCGCAGCCACGCATGTTCGCGTACATCTATCCGGGCTTCCTGCAACTGATCGAGGACGGTTGGCAGGGCACGGCCAACACGCTGGAAGCGCGCCAGAAGATCGCCGAGCGCGAGGCGCTGGTGGCGCTGCAGCAACGCCTGGCGCATCCCTTGCCCGGCTCCACGCTGATCCGCAATGCGCGGGTGTTCGACAGCGAGAAGGCCGTACTCGGTGGGCCCTCCGACGTGGTCGTGCGCGACGGCAGGATCGTATCGGTGTCGCCCGCGGGACAGGCGGAGGTCGACGCGCAACAGGTGGTGGACGCCGGCAACCGCGTGCTGCTGCCGGGCCTGTACGACATGCACGTGCATGCAAGCAGTTGGGAGGGCGGACTGCACTTGGCGGCCGGCGTCACCAGCGCCCGCGACATGGGCAACGACAATGCCACCCTGCAGCAGCTGATGGCCGAGGAGAAGGCGGGCACGCTGATGCATCCGCGGGTGATCCCGGCCGGCTACATCGAGGGCCAGAGCCCGCACTCCTCGCAGGGCGGCTTCGTGGTGAAGGACCTGGCCGGCGCGAAGCAGGCCATCGACTGGTATGCCGACCACGGCTACCCACAGATCAAGATCTACAATTCGTTCCCGAAGGAGATCCTGCGGGACACGACGGCCTACGCCCACCAGCGCGGCATCCGCGTCAGCGGTCACGTGCCCGCCTTCATGCGGGCGCAGGACGTGGTGGAGCAGGGCTACGACGAAATCCAGCACATCAACCAGGTGATGCTGAACTTCTTCGTTACTCCGGAGACCGATACGCGCACGTTGGCGCGCTTCTACCTGGTGGCGGACAGGACGGACGGTCTGGACTTCGACAGCAAGCCGGTGCAGGACTTCATCGCCGAGCTGGCGAAGAAGCAGGTCGTCATCGACCCCACGCTGGCGACGTTCGAGTTCCTGCACCAGCGCGAGGGCCAGCTGTCGCCGATCGTCGCCGACGTGGCCGACCACCTCCCGCCGGACGTGCAGCGCAGCCGTCGCGCCGCCGAACTGGATATCCCCGACGATGCCACCGGCGCACGCTACAAGCGCAGCTTCGACAAGCTGGTCGACTTCACCGGCCGCATGTACCGCGCCGGCGTGCCGCTGGTTGCCGGCACCGACGAACTGCCGGGCTTCACCTTGCAGCGGGAGCTGGAGCTGTACGTGCAGGCCGGCCTGACGCCGGCGCAGGTGCTGCAGGTGGCCACCTGGAACGGCGCCAAGTACAGCCGGACGCTGGACGAGGCCGGTTCCATCAGCCCCGGCAAGCGCGCTGACCTGGTGTTGGTGGATGGCGACCCCACCGTCGACATCGCCGACGTGCGCAAGCTGGCCCTGGTGATCAAGGGCGGGCAGGCGTACTACCCGGCCGAGATCCACGAGGCGCTGGGCATCGCGCCCTTCGCTGCGCCGGTGAAGGTGCAACCGGCGCGCTGATCCCGCATGCCTGCACGGGTGGCCAGGGGCCTCCTGCGGGGCGTGCGGCCACTTGCCCGCATCGCGCGGCGGGTGTCTGATAGCGCCTTTCCAGGAGCGCGCGCATGACCACTGCCTACGACTTTTCCGCCCAGGACATCGACGGCCGCGAGCGGTCGCTTTCGGAGTACCAGGGCAAGGCGCTGCTGATCGTCAATGTGGCGTCCAGGTGCGGCTTCACGCCCCAGTACACCGGCCTGGAAGCGTTGTGGCGCGAATTCGGCCCGCAGGGTCTGGTGGTGCTGGGTTTCCCCTGCGACCAGTTCGGCCACCAGGAGCCGGGCGATGAAGCGGAGATCCGCAACTTCTGTTCGCTGAACTACGACGTGAGCTTTCCCCTGTTCGCCAAGATCGACGTCAACGGCGATGGGGCGCATCCGCTGTGGAAATGGCTGAAGCAGGAGAAGAGCGGATTGCTCGGCATCAGCGCCATCAAATGGAACTTCAGCAAGTTCCTGGTGGGGCGCGATGGCAAGGTGATCAAACGGTACGCCCCCACCGACACGCCGGAATCCATCGCCGGCGACATCCGCGCTGCGCTTGCGTGAGCGACATGGCCGGCACGGCCGACGGCCCGGTGTTCCACATCGAGTTCGCGGGTACGGACTACGGCCTGCGTGCGTGGGTGACCGGCGTGAACGGGTCGCTGGAAACCACGCTGGCGTACTGGCGCACGATCGCCGAAGAGGTGCGTCGCCAGTCGCCGCGTGGCCTGCTGGTCGTCGACGACATGGAAGGCGAACCGCCGCCGCCGGATCAACTGCTCGAATTCGTGCAGGCCATGCAGGGGCAGGGCATGGAAGCGGTGCGCATCGCGTACGTGGAGCGGCATGCCGAGCAGATCCCGCAGATCGAGTTCGCCGGGTTGCTGGCCAACGAGCATGGATTCGAAGCGCGCATCTTCGCCGATGAGACGGCCGCGGCGCTGTGGCTACGCTACGGGGAACGCTGAGGTTCCAGGCGCGCCGGCCCGGCGGCCGTCAGCAGCCGCTGTGTCAGCGGCGACCACACCTTCCACGCATGGCCGCCGTCGACCACCGCCACGTGGTCGGGCGGCAGCAACCCGGCCAGCGGCGGCATGGCGCCGGCCAGGCGGTCCTGCGCGCCATAGCCCAGCCATACCGTGCGCGTGCGGCCCGGGTCGCGCTGCCAGGTCTGCAGATGGCGCCAGAGTTCGCGCTGGTAGTTGCCTGCATCCACAGCGGCAGGAACGGGGCCCGCTTCCCATGCGCCCAAGCCGTCGCGTCGGATCTCGTCGATGAGCGGGCGCTTGCCCAGGTAAGGCGCCAGCAGGACCAGGCCATCGGCTTCGCCCGGGTAGGCGCGGTCGTACATCAGGCTGCCCATGCCGCCCATCGACGCCCCCAGCAGCCACACTTCGCGATATCCGCGCTGGCGGGCAGGCGACACCACTTCCGCATGCAGGCGTTGCGGGGCCCGTCCTTCCATGTAATAGGCGAAGCCCAAGCCCGTCAGCAACACGTCCGCATCCGGCCATGCGGACTGCACCGCCGGGACGATGCCGCTGGCGCGCAGGGCCGCGATGTCATCGCCGCGTCCGGGCAGTACCACGACCAGTCGGGTGGCCGGCGTACCGGCCGGGATCAGCGCTTGCGGTATCGGCGCGCGCGCATTTCCCCCACCCGGCAGGCAGGCGCCCAGCAGCACCGTCGTGGTGAACAGGACCAGCGACAGCAGGATCCTGCGCGCGATGCTCATGGGGCGTCGACCTGGCGCTGCAGCGCTTCTTCCGGCAGCAGTTCCAGCAGTTCCTGCATGAAGGACTGCAGGACGTTTTCCGAGTATCCGCGGTGCGTCTGCGCGATCAGGCCATCCTGACCGATGATGAACATGTTGGGCAGCGCGGTGACGCCGTAGCGATCGCTGACGATGCCGCGCTCGTCGTGCACGTAGGTCAGGTCCAGATCCTTGTTGGCGCGGATCACGGCGTTGAAGTCCCGGCGCGGTTCCTTGAAGTTGACCGCGATGACTTCCAGATGCTCGCGTCCTACGACCTCCTGGACCTTGCCCAGCATGGGCAGTTCGCGGCGGCAGGGGCCGCACCACGACGCCCAGAACGTCACCACCACCACCTTGCCCTGCAGGGCCGCCAGGTCGATGACGTTGCCTCCGCGGTCCTTCAGGCCGATGGTCGGCGGAGCTTCCCCGATTCCGTGCTGCTGTGGCTGCTCGGCAGCCTGGACACAGCTAGTCGCGGCCAACAGGGCCGCCAGCCATAGGCAACGCATCATGCGCGGATCCTCCCCAGGACGTAGCCGCGAGCGTAGCACCTGTGCGCCGGGTTTCGATGGCCGTGCGCGCAGCCGGCGCATCGCGGGGTCTACTTCTCGACGAAGGCGCGTTCGAACACGTACTGGCCCGGTGTGCCGATCCGAGGCGCGGCGGTGAACCCGCGGCTGTCCAGCAGCGCGCGGAAGTCGGCCAGCATCTGGGGGCTGCCGCAGATCATGGCCCGGTCGCGTTCGGCGTCCAGCGGCTCGATGCCCAGCGTCTGCATCATGGCGCCGCTGGCCATCAGATCCGTGAGGCGACCGTGGTTGGGAAAAGCCTCGCGGCTCACCGCCGGGTAGTACAGCAGCTTCTCGCGGATGGTCTCGCCGAGGAACTCGTGCTGCGGCAGTTCCTTCTCGAAATAGTCGCGGTAGGCCAGATCCTCGGCGTGGCGCACGCCATGGGTCAGGATGACCTTGTCGAAACGTTCGTAGGTTTCCGGGTCCTTGATCACCGACAACCACGGCGCCAGGCCGGTGCCGGTGCCCAGCAGGTACAGGTTGCGGCCGGGGTGCAGGTCGCTGATCAACAGCGTGCCGGTGGGCTTGCGCCCGATCAGCAGGGTATCGCCGGGCTGGATGTGTTGCAGGCGCGAGGTCAGCGGGCCGTGGGGCACCTTGATGCTGAAGAACTCGAGTTGTTCTTCCCAGTTGGCGCTGGCGATCGAATAGGCGCGCATCAGCGGCTTGCCGTCGACCTCCAGGCCGATCATCACGAACTGGCCGTTCTCGAAGCGGAAACCGTCGTCGCGGGTGGTGGTGAAGCTGAAGTAGGCGTCCGTCCAGTGACGGACGTCGAGCACCGTCTCGGTGCCGAACGCAGAGGACATGGGGGAAGTCTGGGCTGTCGGTTCAACGCGATATTGTAGCCGACCGGTCCGGGGCGGCCTTGATCGTACTCAATCCGCGCCCGCCGGATCCGGCGTCATGCTCCCGCGTCGATGGAAGCAGAGCTGCTCGACGGCACGCCGCAGAGGACGCGCGGTCAGCAGCAGGTCCATCGGGGCGTCGAACTGCCCGTGGTCGAACGCCCATCGCAACAGGCGCTTGAGCGCGAAGCCGGGGACAGGCGGTGCACCGGGAGTACCCGATGACGGTTCGCCGGCCAGGCGGCCGGCCAGCATGCGTCCGATGGTCGCGCCGTGGCGCAGGCCCGAATGGATGCCGCCGGCGGTCAGCGGCGACACCATGCCGGCTGCATCGCCGACCAGCACCACGTCGTCCCCTCGCATCGGCCCGACCGGGCCACCACAGGGGATCAGGCCGGCGCGGATGCTGTCCGGTGACCGCGTGACCGACAGTCCCATCATCGGCGCGACGTGGCGCAGGAAGCCGGCCATGTCCGGTGCCTGTATGTTCCCTGGCCGATACCGCCGCGCCAGTCCGGCCTGCACGCCCGTCGGTGTCTGTGCCATCCAGCCAAGATAGCCTGGCGCAAAACGCTTGCTGATGAAGCAGTGCAGCGCGTCCGGTTCGCGCAGGGCCACGCCATCGAACTCGTATTCCACCCCGTGGAGGAACTGCTTCACCCGTCCCAGGCCAAGCCGTTGGGCGACGCGCGACCGCGCGCCATCCGCGCCCACCAGCACGCGTGCGCGACCCACGCCTTCCACCTGCCATCCGGTAGGCGTGCGCACGGCATTGCGGAACGGGCATCCCCGACGCAGCTCGACGCCGCAGGTCTCGGCGTGTTCGCCGAGCCAGCGCATGAGTGCCGGCGTGTCGGTGGTGTGGAAGCGGTATCCGTCCGCACCCAGTCGCACGCTGCGCAGGTTGGGCGCGTACAGGCGGACGTGCGGTACGGCACGCAGCAGCGCCGGCGGCATGTCGGCCAGCAAGGGCGCATCGCAGGCCTCCTGCACCAGGATGCCGGTGGTGTGCACGCGTTCGCCCAGATCCTGTTTGCGGTCGATCACGCAGACCGCCAGGCCGTGCCGGGCCAGTTGGTGGGCGCAGGCCAGGCCGGCGAATCCTGCACCCACGACGATCACGTCATAGCGTTTGTCCTGCATGTCCGGGCACGGGCTCCATCGCGGAAGGCGATGCAGGGTGCGGGCCATGCGGGGAGCGGCGATGAAGTCGCCATGAAGTCGCGGCGACCGATCCGCGGAAACGAAGAAGGCGCCGATGGGCGCCTTCTCCGTGTTGCCTCAGCCGTGTCCGCCGCTGCGGGGACCACGCTGTCCCCCCCCGCCAGGACGGCCGCCGGGGCCGCGTCCTCCGGCAGGTCGCCCGCCCGGTCGCGGGCCGGCATGTTGCGGGCGATTGCCGCCGCCACCCGGACGGCCTTGCGGACGCGGACCGCGCGGCTGCTGGCCGTAGGGATTGAAACCGGGGTTGGCGTGATCGGACGGGAAGCTGGGGGCGCTGGCCGGGTGGCCATAAGGACGCGCCGCGCGCTGCGGCTTGCCCGCGGTGCCCTGCGCGCCACGCGGTCCACGTTCGGCGCCGAAGCCCGCGCGGTCGCTGCCGAAGCGGTCGCCGCCGAAGCCGCCCTGTCCACCGCCCGGACCCCGCTTGCCTGCACCGCCGCCCGGCTTGCCACCGGCACCGGGACGTCCGCCTGGCTTGCCGCCGTAGGGCTTCTTCGGGCCGCCGGGACCGGCGTTGCGGTGGCCGGCCGGGCCGGTGTCCACGCCCTCCGGCACGTACCAGCTGCGGAACGCCGCCGGATTGCCTTCGGGCAACGGCTTTGGACCCTTGGGCGTGCGCTGCTTGAACGGACGCTGCGACTGCTTCGCCGCCTGTTCGCCGCTGACGGTCAGGCCGCCGTACGGCTTCTTGCCGCGACCGCCGCGGCCGCGGTCTTCGCGCACATGGTCGAAGCGTCGCAGCTCGCGGCCTTCGTCGGCGCTGTTGTGGCCGTTGACGTAGGCGCTGCCGCTGCGGCCACCACCCACGTGCACGGTGCTCTTGGAGGCCTTGCGCTGGCCGATCACCGGTTGCAGCGTCAGCGCGGCGGGCGTGCCGTCCTCCAGGCCCAGGTCCTTGCGCAGCGCTTCGACCTGCGCATCGGGCAGTTCCTGCGACTGGCCGCGCAGCAGCGGCTGCGGCAGGCTGACCTTGCCGTAGCGCACGCGCTTCAGGCGGCTGACCTGGCAGCCCTGCGATTCCCACAGCCGGCGCACTTCGCGGTTGCGGCCTTCCTTGACCACCACGCGGAACCAGTCGTGCGAGTCGGTGCCGCCGATGCGTTCGATCTCGTCGAACTTCGCCGGGCCGTCGTCCAGCGCCACGCCACGGCGCAGGCGGTCGACCACGTTGTCCGGCACGCTTTCCTGGCCTTCCGGGGCGCGCACGCGCACCACGTACTCGCGCTCGACCTCGTACGACGGATGCATCATCGCGTTGGCGAGTTCGCCGTCGGTGGTCAGCAGCAGCAGGCCGGTGGTGTTGATGTCCAGGCGGCCGATCGCGATCCAGCGCGCACCCTTGAGGGCGGGCAAGGCTTCGAAGATCGTCGGCCGGCCTTCGGGATCTTCGCGGGTGGTGACTTCGCCTTCGGGCTTGTTGTAGATCAGCACGCGCGCCGGTTCGGTCAATGCGCTGGCCACGAACGTCTTGCCGTCCAGCTCGATCTTGTCGCCGGCCTTGACCGACATGCCGGTCTGCGCGGTTTCGCCATTGACCTTGACCAGGCCATCGGCGATGCGCTGCTCCAGCGCGCGGCGCGAGCCCAGTCCGGCCTGCGCCAGCACCTTGTGCAGGCGCTCTTCCAGGCGCGGGGCTTCGGTCGGGGCGCTTTCGCGCTTCAGGGACAGCTTGCCCAGCGAGGGCTTCTTGGGGGTGTTGCTCATTGTTTCTGCTCCGACGGTGCCCGGTCTTCCTGGTCGGAAGCAGCGGCGTCGTCATCTTGGGGTTGAGGTTCGTCGGTGTCGCCGGCGTCGTCGCCTGCGTCATCCGAGGGGGTGTCTTCGCCGGCATCGTCCGATGCCGCGCTGTCGTGGTGTCCGTCGCCGTCCGTGTCGGCACGGGCATCGCCGTCATCGTCCGCGACAGTAGTGCTTCCTTCCTGTTCGCCGTCGACGGCATCGCCGCTGGCGATGCTGACCGGCAGCGGGGCGCCGTCCAGCGGAAGCTGCGGTTCCAGTTCGCCGATGTCCTTGAGTTCGGACAGGGGCGGCAGTTCGTCCAGGCGCTTCAGGCCGAAATAGTCCAGGAAGGCCTTGGTGGTGCCGAACAGCGCAGGCTTGCCGGGCACGTCGCGATGGCCGACCACGCGGATCCATTCGCGCTCTTCCAGCGCCTGGATGATGTTGCTGCTGACCGCCACGCCGCGGACCTGTTCGATCTCGCCGCGGGTGATCGGCTGGCGATAGGCGATCAGGGCCAGCGTTTCCAGGGTGGCGCGGGTGTACTTGGTCTTGCGCTCGGTCCACAGGCGCGCCACCCAGGCATGCACGTCGGCCTTGACCTGGTAGCGGTAGCCGGAGGCGACTTCGACCAGTTCGACGCCGCGGTCGGCGCAGGCTTCGGTCAGCTGCTGCAGAGCCTGCTCGACACTGCCTTCCGGCGCGGGCTCGTCCTCGGGGAACAGGCCGTGCAGCTGGGCCAGCGTCAGCGGCTGGGTGGCGGCCAGCAGGGCGGCCTCCACGATGCGGTTGATGAGCGATTGATCCATGCGGTCCTGTCGTTCGGAAGTGCGGCGGGCGATGGCCCGGCCGCGGTCACGGGCTGTCGTTGGCGGCGTCGCTGTCGTCGAATTCGCTGGAGAACTGCAGCGGTTCGTTGGTGTTGTTCAGCGCCAGCGACTTGATGTAGATCGGGGCGAGCGGGGCTTCCTGCACGATGTCGAGCAGCTGTTCCTTGGCCAGTTCCAGCATGGCCAGGAAGGTCACCAGCACGCCCAGCTTGCCTTCCTCGGGGGTGAACATGCTTTCGAAGCGGTGGAACTTGCCGTCCTCCAGCCGCGTCAGCACGTCGCCCATGCGCTGGCGCACGCTGAGCGCCTCGCGCTTGATGGCGTGGCCGCTGAACAGCTCGGCGCGCTTGAGCACGTCGTGCAGGGCCAGCAGCATTTCCTTCAGTTCCACCGGCGGCGGCAGCCTGACGGCCGCCCGGTCGGGGACGTCGGCATGCACGGGGGTGGTGTCACGGTCCACGCGGGGCAGGGCATCCAGGTCCTCGGCCGCCTGCTTGAAGCGCTCGTACTCCTGCAGCCGGCGTACCAGCTCGGCGCGCGGGTCGCCTTCCTCGCCCTCCTCGGTGACCGGCCGGGGCAGCAGCATGCGCGACTTGATCTCGGCCAGGATGGCCGCCATCAGCAGGTACTCGGCGGCCAGTTCGAACCGCAGTTCCTGCATCACGTTGATGTAGTCCACGTACTGCCGGGTGATCTCGGCGACGGGGATGTCCAGGATGTCCAGGTTCTGCCGGCGGATCAGGTACAGCAGCAGGTCCAGTGGGCCTTCGAACGCATCCAGGATGACTTCCAGCGCGTCCGGCGGGATGTACAGGTCCTGGGGGATCTGCAGTACCGGCTGGCCATGCACCACCGCCAGCGGCATTTCCTGCTGCTGCGGATGGGCGGGCGGGTGTTGTGGGTTCGCGTCGGACGCGAGTTCTGGGCTCATCAAGAAACAGCCATCGTGCGGATTACCAAGCGGGCCTGCGCACGGCAGGACGGCGCGGCACCGGCAATGCACCAACCATCATCATCATGCGTCGCAGGGCGAACGCTTCCCTTACAGCAACCAGCAAAGCACACCGCGGAAGGCGGCGGCGGACAGCGAGAGGTCGTCGGGCGCGGGCGGGTGGGGGCAGCGAATCGAACGTCCCGGTAGTCCCTCGACGGGGCAGGGAGGCCGGCGTGACCGGATCTTCCCATGGACGGGCCGCTGCTTCCGGCCGTGCAATGGACGACAGGGTAAGCCCTGACCCGGACCGTGTCCAGCACCCGGCCACCGGTGCGCACGTACAATTCAGGCTTCGTCCCCGGAGTGAAACATCATGTGGTATGCCATTGAAGGCCACGACGCGGCTGATGTCCTGCCCAGGCGGCTGGAAGCCCGTCAGGCGCATCTGGCGCGGCTGACCGCGCTGCGCGACGAGGGGCGCCTGCTGCTGGCGGGACCGTGCCCTGCGATCGATGCCGAGGATCCGGGCCCGGCGGGTTTCAGCGGCAGCATCGTGATTGCCGAGTTCGATTCCCTTGAGGATGCGCGGGCCTGGGCCGAGGCTGATCCGTATGTCGCGGCGGGCGTGTACGCGCGCGTGGACGTGCGTCCGTTCCGCAAGGTGCTGCCATGAGCAGGATCGAGCGCATCCGCGAGGCCCTGGCTGCGTTGCAGCCTGTGACCCTGGACGTGATCGACGACAGCCACAAGCACGCCGGCCACGAGGGCGCGCGCGACGGCCGGGGGCATTTCACGGTCCGGATCGTCAGCCCGGTGTTTGCCGGCAAGGCGCCGCTGGCCCGCCACCGCGCCATCTACGCGGCCCTGGCCGAGATGATGCAGACCGACATCCATGCGCTGGCCATTGAGGCGAAGGCCCCGGGCGAGGTGGCCTGACGCCCGTCGCGGTTTCCGGCACCGCGTCATGCAGGCGCGGATGAAAACGTTTACATTCGCCCCCTTTCGCATCGCCGGGAGGGCGCCATGACCCGATACCACCACCCCCTTGCTCCCACGCCCCTGCGGGTCGGCCTGCTGGCTGCGCTGCTCGCTGCCCCCGTCGCGGCCAAGCCGCCGGTCTACGCCACCCCGGCCGAAACGGCCTTCGTCGACGCGCTGATGGCGAAGATGACGGTGGAGGAAAAGCTCGGCCAGCTGAACCAGCCGCCGGGCGTGGGCAACAACACCGGCCCGGCCGCGATGGCCGGCAACGAGGACCAGATCCGGCGGGGCGAGATCGGTTCCTACCTCGGTACCCAGGGCGCCGCGCTGACCTGCCGCCTGCAGAAGATCGCGGTGGAGGAATCCCGGCTGGGCATCCCGCTGCTGTTCGGTTACGACGTGATCCATGGCCACCGCACGGTCTTCCCGGTGCCGCTGGCCGAATCGTCCAGCTTCGATCCGGAGGAAGTGCAGCACGCCGCGCGCGTCGCCGCGGTCGAGGCCGCCGCGCACGGCATCCACTGGACCTATGCGCCTATGGTCGACATCGCGCGCGATCCGCGCTGGGGCCGCATCGTCGAAGGCGCAGGCGAGGATCCTTACCTGGGCTCCGTCCTGGCCGCTGCGCGCGTGCGCGGCTTCCAGGGCGACGACCTGCGCAAGCCGGATGCGGTGCTGGCCACGGCCAAGCACTTCGTGGCGTACGGCGCGGCCGAGGCGGGGCGCGACTACAACGTGGCCGACATTTCCGAGCGCACGCTGCACGAGGTCTACCTGCCGCCGTTCAAGGCCGCCATCGATGCCGGTGCGCAGTCGATCATGGCCTCGTTCAACGAGATCGCCGGTGTGCCGATGCATGCGCACCGGCCGCTGATCCAGGACCTGCTGCGCAAGGAGTGGGGCTGGGACGGCCTGCTTGTCAGCGACTACACCGGCGTGATGGAACTGATGCCGCACGGCGTGGCGGCGAACCGCGAGCAGGCCGGTGCGCTGGGCCTGCGTGCCGGCGTCGATGTCGACATGGTCAGCCAGATCTACGTGAAGGACCTGCCGGCCGCGGTCAAGGCCGGTCGCGTGCCGATGGCGGAAGTCGATGCCTCGGTGCGCCGCGTGCTCAATGCGAAGTACCGGCTTGGCCTGTTCGACGACCCGTACCGTTCCTGCACGCCGGATGGCGCACGCGAGCGCGCGCTGACGCTGACGCCCGAGCACCGCGCCGCTGCGCGCCGCATGGCGCAGAAGTCGATGGTGCTGCTGGAGAACGAGAACAGCGTGCTTCCGCTGTCCAAGTCCGTGCGCACGCTGGCGGTGATCGGTCCGCTGGCCGACCACCGCCGCGCGATGCTGGGCAACTGGGCGGTGGCGGGGCGCGAGGAAGACGCGATCACGCCGCTGGAAGGCCTGAAGGCCGCGCTCGGCGACAAGACACGGCTGATCGTGGCCAAGGGCGCCGACATCGACAGTCAGGACACCACCGGTTTCGCCGATGCGGTCGCCGCGGCGAAGCAGGCGGACGCGGTGGTGATGTTCCTCGGCGAACACCCGGACATGAGCGCGGAGGCGAACAACCGCACTTCGCTCGACCTGCCCGGCGTGCAGGAGCAACTGGCGCTGGCCGTGGCCGCGACCGGCAAGCCGGTCGCCCTGGTGCTGCTCAACGGCCGTCCGCTGTCCATTGGCCGACTGAAAGGCAAGGTGCCGGCGATCCTCGAAGCCTGGTTCCCCGGCGTGGAAGGCGGGCCGGCGATCGCCGACGTGCTGTTCGGCGACGTCAATCCGTCGGCCAAGCTGCCGGTGACCTTCCCGCACAACGTCGGCCAGGTGCCGATCTATTACGCGCACAAGAACACCGGCCGTCCGCCGAGCGAGCAGGAGAAGTACACCAGCAAGTATCTCGACGTGCCGTGGACGCCGCTGTACGCCTTCGGCCATGGTCTGAGCTACACGACGTTCCGCTACGACGCGCCGGTCGTGTCGAAGAAGACGCTGGTGGCCTCTGCGTTGCAGCAGCAGGTCAGCGTGCGCGTCACCAACACCGGCAAGCGGGCGGGCGAGGAAGTCGTGCAGCTGTACGTGCGCGACGATGTGGCCAGCGTCACGCGACCGGTGAAGCAGCTGCGCGGATTCCAGCGGGTCGCGCTGCAGCCCGGCGAGTCGCAGGTCGTCACCTTCGCGCTGGGCTTCGATGATCTGGCGATGCTCGATGACCGCATGCAGCGCGTGGTCGAACCGGGTACGTTCACCGTGTTTGTCGGTGGCAGTTCCGACCGCACGCGCGAGGTCGAATTCGAGGTCGCAGACCGCTGAACTAGACGCGCTGCAGCACGGGTCAATATGTTGCGGCGCAAAATACTTGCGGATACCTGGGTTATCCGCAAGTGCATGATCGTAAAGAGGTTTCGGCATTGAATAACGCGGGCTTTACACGTTTCCGTGAAAACGGTTACAGTCCGCGCCACTTGCAGCAGTCATCACCGCGGAGGGGCGGGGAATGGCGCGAACCTCGGTCACCATCAAGGATGTCGCACGTGAGGCACGGGTTTCCGTGGCGACCGTGTCGCGCGCCTTGAACGGGCACGAGAACGTGGCCGAGTCCGTGCGCCAGCAGGTCCTGGCCACGGCCGACCGCCTGCGCTACCAGCCGCACGCCGCTGCCCGCAGCCTGAGCAGCCGGCGCACCCAGACCATCGGCGTGGTCCTGCCCGACCTGTATGGCGAATTCTTCTCCGAACTGATCCGCGGCATCGACCAGGTGGCCCGCGCGCGCCGCCAGCACCTGCTCGTGTCGAGTTATCACGGCCTTCCGGAAGAGCAGGGTGAAGCCCTGCGCGCCATGCGGGGCCGCGTGGACGGTTTGCTGGTGCTGTCCCCGTACACCGACCAGCCCGGCTTCCTGGTGGACAACCTGCCATCGTCGCTGCCGGTCGTGCTGATCAACACCGATGTGCAGGAAGCGGCCTATCCGGCGCTGACCATCGACAACTACAGCGCTGCCGTGGCGATGGTCGAGCACCTGGTGCAGGCCGGGCACCGGCGCATCGCCTTCATCGGCGGGCCGGAAGGCAATTTCGACGCGCGCGAGCGCCTGCGCGGCTACCGCGATGCGCTCGCCCGCCTTGCGCCGGAGGCGACGTCGCAGGAGTTCGCGGGCGACTTCAGCGAAACGGCGGGCTACGAGGCCGGAAAGCGCATCGCGCAGGCGGCGGACCGACCGCAGGCGGTGTTCGCCGCCAACGACATGATGGCGCTGGGCTGCCTGTACGCCTTCAACGAGGCCGGTGTGCGCGTCCCGCAGGACATCGCCCTTGCCGGCTTCGACGACATTCCGCTGGCGCGCTTCGTTCACCCGACCTTGACCACGATGCGGGTCAGTATCGCGGAATTGGGCGGGCAGGCCATGAGCCGGCTGTTGGACACGATCGACTCCGACGGCGAGCGCGTGGCGCCGTCGGCGATGCTGGTTCCCGAACTGATCATCAGGGCTTCGAGTGTGGGGGAGAGCCACCACGCAAAAAGCTAGGCACAGTTCGGCCGCTTTTTTTTGGGCGGAGATGTAATCGATTACAAGCGGGCAACAGGCCGACAAGCAACATTTCTATCTTTGGAGGGAGAGCCAATGAAACAGCGCAACCGCACCACGTTCCGACCCAATCGCAAGTTGTTGTCTTGCGCACTGGCCAGCTGCCTGGCCATGGCAGCGCCCCACGTGATGGCGCAGTCCACTTCGGCCACCCTGCGAGGCGCGGTGACCGCCGATTCCACGGTGACCGTCACCAATGTGGATACAGGCCTGACGCGCACGACGAAGGCTACCAATGGCAACTACAACATCGGCGGCCTGCCGCCGGGTACCTACCGGATCGAAGTGACCGCCGGCGGACAGACCAGCAGCCGTGCCGTCACCTTGGCGGTGGGCCAGACCGCCACGCTGAACCTGCAGGATGCACCGCCAGTGTCCGCGCCGGCCGGCGACGCGACCACTTTGGATACGGTGCGCGTGACCGCGGCGATGCTGGTGGAGACCAAAACCTCGGAAGTGGCGACGTACGTGAGTCAGAAGCAGATCGATTCGCTGCCGCAGAACTCCCGCAACTTCCTGGCATTCGCCGATACCGTTCCGGGTATGCAGTTCATCTCCAGCGCCAATGGCGATGAATCCCAATTGCGCAGTGGTGCACAGACGTCCAGCCAAATTAACGTGTTCATCGATGGCGTGGGCCAGAAGAACTACGTGACGCCTGGTGGCATCACCGGCCAGGACGATAGTCGCGGCAACCCCTTCCCGCAATCGGCCATCGGCGAGTACAAGGTCATCACCTCCAACTACAAGGCGGAGTACGACCAGATCAGCAGCGCTGCAGTGACTGCGGTGACCAAATCGGGCACCAACGACTTCAATGGCAGCTTCTTCTGGGACCGTACCTCGGACGATTGGCGCAAAGCTACGCCAAGGGAAGAGGCGGCTGGCGGCAAGACCCCGGAGACGACCGAACAGTACGGCGTCTCCTTTGGTGGTCCCATCATCAAGGACAAGCTGCACTTCTTCGTCTCGTACGAGGCGAAAGATTTCGTCATCCCGGCGGACATCATTCCTCCCAACCAGGTGGATCCCGCTACTCTTCCGGCCGCGATCACATCGCAGTACGTGAGCGCAACCCGGCCATTCAACCAAGATCTCTATTTCGGCAAGCTGAGCTGGCAAGCGTCCGATGCGCATCTGATCGAGCTCACGCTCCGCCAGCGCGATGAAGTAGGCGTACTCGATGTCGGCAACCAGGACTCCCTTAGCCGCGCCACTCAGCTGGTCAACGACGAAACCCGTTACGATCTGCGCTCTGTGTATTCGGCCGAGAACTGGATGAACGATGCGCACATCACGTACGAGGAGTCGGCCTACAACCCGCAGCCCTTGACGAAGGCGCCTAGCAACGCCTACACGGTCGTCAATCCGAGCGATCCGGGCAACCTGTCTCTGATCGTGCTTAATACGGGCGGTGGCGGCAACTTCCAGGACAAGGGACAGGAAGGTTGGGGCATCCAGAACGACTTCACCTTTTACGGCTGGGAGAGCCACACCATCAAGGCGGGCGTGAAGTACAAGGACGTCAAGTTGAAGGCGTTTCAGCAGTTTCCCCCCTATCCGCGCTACTGGTACGACGTCAACGAGAGCCTGACGCAGCCGTACCGGGTGCAGTACACGACTTCGGCCGCGGGACGTGATCCTTTCGTCGAGTCCAACAATCGCCAGTTCGGCATCTATGTACAGGATGACTGGGAGGTCAACGACAAGCTGACGCTCAACCTCGGCATCCGGTGGGACTATGAGCAGACCCCCAGCTATACCGACTATGTCGTCAACCCGGATATCGCCACGGCACTCCGCAACTGGACCAACATCCAGAATACCGACTTCGATGTGGAGGACTACATCAGCAACGGCTCCAACCGGGACGACGACAAGAACAATTTCGCGCCCCGTTTCGGTTTCTCGTACGACCTAGCGGGAGACCAGCGCCACGTCATCTTCGGTGGCGCGGGGCGCGCGTATGACCGGAACCTGTTCGACTACATGGCCAGTGAATTTTACGCAGGTGCCTTCACTACCTACGAGTTGAACTTCCCGACTCCCGTCCATGGATGTGGCGGCACGAGTTGTATTCCGTTCGATCCCGCATTGTTGACGCCTGACGGGTTGGCGGCTTATGCGGCGGCGAACCCAAGGCTCGGAGGTGAAGTCCGCCTGTTGAGCAATGATCTGGAAACGCCTTATTCCGATCAGTTCAGTCTGGGTATGCGAAATGCGGTGACGCTGTGGGGTCAGGAGTGGAACACGTCGGTGACGCTGGCCCACATCCGCGGCCATGACGGCATCTATTTCCGTTTGGGAAATCGGTACGCGGATGGTCGGTATTACAATGTGCCGGGCGCGACATGGGGCGGCCAGCCTTGGGGGCAGACCATTCCCGGCTACGGATCGCTCGTCCTCGGCGACAATGGCGTCGAGAGCAGGTTGAACTCGCTGCTGCTTTCCATCGACAAACCGTTCACCGATGAGTCTGGTTGGGGCTTCACCCTGGCGTATACCTACAGTGATGCGGAAGAGAACCTGATCAACTATGCGCAGGAGAACGCCAGCTTCGTGGGCGACTATCCTGTCATTCCCGACAAGTTGATTACCTCCACGGGCGTCCCGAAGCATCGTCTCGTGCTGACCGGCATTGTCGATCTTGGCTGGGACGTCACGTTGAGCAGCAAGCTCAACATCGCAAGTCAGCGCCCCCGTTACGCGATCAACTGCAACGACGCCCCCGATTTCAACAACTGCTTCTTCGATCCTTTCGAGCCGGAGGGTACGCTGGGCTACAAGCAGTTCGACGTAGCTCTGGAAAAGCGTTGGAACACTGGCACGGACATCAGCTTCAAAGTTCGGGCCGATCTCATCAATGCATTCAATTGGCGTAACTGGAATCAGTATTCCGATTGGCGCGGTGGCCCGGGCGAGGCGGTGCCTGAAAGCTTCGGTCGCCGCAGCGGTAACGAGATCCTCTGGCCTACCCGTACGTTCAAGCTGTCGTTCGGTCTCGATTGGTAATAATCACCCGCCCTCAGGCGGCGCCTCGTGCGCCGCCTGACCGGCGGGTTTGTTTCATGCGCTTCTGTAAACGATTACAACGGAACGACGTCTTGAAGAAGATCACCCCAGCCTCGCGCACATCCTGGTTTGCCGGCATCGCGCTGACTCTGTTGATCGCCGGCTGCCAGAAGGCTCCGGAGGGGGCGACGGCGGCGCCTGCCGCCAAGCCCGCAACACCCGCTGTTTCCGTTGTTGCGAAGCCGGAACCGACAGCGAAGCCCGAACTGCCGCCGTTGTTCCGCGACATCGAGCGCCGCACGTTCCAGTTCTTCTGGGACACCACCAACGAAGTGAACGGGATGACGCCGGACCGCTACCCGTCGCGGCCGTTCGCCAGCATCGCGTCGGTGGGATACGCACTGACGGCGTATCCGATCGGCATCGAGAACGGCTGGGTCAGCCGTACCCAGGCCGTGGATCGCACGCTGACCACGCTGAAGTTCCTGCGCGACCTGCCGCAGGGCCCGCAGAAGGAAGGCAAGGCCGGCCACAAGGGCTTCTATTACCACTTCCTGGACATGAACACCGGGCACCGCTTCAACACCTGGGTCGAACTGTCCAGCGTGGATACCTCGCTGCTGTTGATGGGCGTGCTGTTCGCGCAGTCGTATTACGACCGCGACGACCCGCGCGAGCGGGAGATCCGCTGGATCGCCGACACGATCTACAAGCGCGTGGACTGGTCCTTCCTGCAGAACAACAAGCCGCTGATCTCCATGGGCTGGTTCCCCGAGAGCGGCGTCATACCGCACGATTGGAAGGGGTACAACGAGGCCATGATGGTCTACGTTCTGGCGATGGCCTCGCCGACCCATCCGGTCGGTCCGGAAGCCTGGGAGGTGTGGACGCGCAGCTACAGCGAGCTGTGGGGCGTGTTCCAGGGGCAGGAGTACCTGACCTTCGCCCCCCACTTCGGCCATCAGTACAGCCATGTCTGGATCGATTTCCGCGGCATCCAGGACGCCTACATGCGCGAGCGCGGCATGGACTACTTCGAGAACAGCCGCCGCGCGACGTACGCCCAGCGGGCGTACGCGATCGAGAACCCGATGAAGTGGAAGGACTACGGCGAGAACGTCTGGGGGCTCACCGCGTCGGACGGTCCGCAACAGACCCTGCAGGAGTATCGCGGCGAGCAGCGCCCGTTCCGCCACTACTCCGCGCGCGGCGCCGGCTTCCGCGAGAACTTCGACGACGGCACCATCGCGCCGACGGCGGCGGTGGCGTCGCTGCCGTTCGCGCCGGAAATCGTCATTCCCGCGACGGAGGAGATGCACCGCCGTTACGGCGACTACCTGTATTCCAGCTACGGCTTCCTGGATTCGTTCAATCCCAGCTTCGACTACGACATTCCGTTGAAGACCGGCCGCATCGTGCCCGGCAAGGGCTGGGTGGCCAGCGACTACATCGGCATCGACCAGGGCCCGATCCTGGCGATGATCGCCAACTACCGCAACGATTTCGTCTGGAGCGTGATGAAGAAGAACCGCTACATCCGCGACGGGTTGAAGAAGGCCGGATTCCAGGGCGGATGGCTGGATGCGAAGACCGAGCAGGCGGCCCAGGCCGCGCCGGCAGCGCCTCCGGCACCGGCAGATCTCGACGCCGCGGCGGCGCGCGCACTGGGTACGGCGGAGTCGCGCGCCAACCAGGCCGCGCAGCCCGAGGCGGCGCGCCCGCAGCAGCCGGAGTAAGCTGCACGCATGGTCGAGCGCGTGCCCGCGTCGTTCTCTCCAGCACGCATCAGGGCGGCCTTCCTTCGAAGGTCGGCCCTGGTGCGCTGCTGTTTCCTGCTGGTGGTCGCCGTCATCGTCGTGGGGCTGGCGGGTTGCGCGCGCAGCGAGGACACGCGTACCACGGTGCGCTTCTGGGTGATGGGTTACGAAGGCGAAGTGGTGGCGAAGCTGCTGCCCGAGTTCGAACGCCAGCACCCCGACATCCATGTCGACCTGCAGATCGTGCCGTGGCTGTCCGCACACGAAAAGCTGCTGACCGCCTTCGCCGGGGAGTCTTTGCCCGACGTCAGTCCCATCGGCAACACCTGGATTCCGGAGTTCGCCGCGCTCGGCGCGCTGGATCCGCTGGATGACCGGATCGCCGCGACGCCCGGCTTCGACCAGGCGGATTTCTTCCCGGGTGTCTGGGATACCGGCGTGATCGACGGCCGCGCGTACGCGGTGCCGTGGTATGTCGAGACGCGCCTGCCGTTCTATCGCCGCGACATGCTCGCGAAGGCCGGCGTGAAGACGCTGCCCACCCGCTGGGACGAATGGCGCGTGGCGCTGCGCAAGGTCAAGCAGGTGGCGGGAGAGGGCAACTATTCCATCCTGCTGCCGCTCAACGAATTCGAGCCGCTGTTGAGCCTGGCCGTCCAGCAGCCCGAGCCGTTGTTGCGCGATGACGGCCGCTACGGCAATTTCCGCAGCGAAGGGTTCCGCCAGGCGCTGGGGTTCTACAAGGAGATGTTCGACCAGGGTTGGGCGCCGGTGGTGACCAACAACCAGATCTCCAACGTGTGGGACGAATTCGGCAAGGGGTTCTACTCGTTCTACATCTCCGGACCCTGGAACATCGCCAAGTTCAAGGAGCGGCTGCCAGCCGCGCAGCAGGACGACTGGATGACGATGCCATTGCCGGGACCGACGGGCCCGGGCGCGTCGCTCGCCAACGGGACCAGTTTCGTCGTATTCAAGGATTCGCCGAACAAGGAAGCGGCCTGGAAGCTGATCGCGTGGCTGTCGTCGCCGCAGGTGCAGGCCGACTTCCATGCGCTGACGGGCGACCTGCCGCCGCGCCGTTCGCCCTGGCTGACGCCGGCGCTGGCGAACGATCCCTACGCCAAGGCCTATCGCGAGCAACTTGAGCGCGCCGTGCCGACGCCCAAGGTGCCGGAGTGGGAGCGCATCGCCACGGAGATGCGGCTGGTGGGCGAGCAGGTCGCCAACGGACGTGTGACGGTGGACCAGGCAGTCGAGGAACTGGACCGGCGCGCCGACCGCATCCTCGAGAAGCGGCGTTGGATGCTGGACCAGGCCGACAAGGCAGGGGCCGCGCCATGAGGTCGACCCATGCGCTCGCAGGTTGGTTGTTCGCCGCGCCGGCGCTGACGGTCATCGTGGTGTTCTTCGGCCTGCCGGTGCTGGCCGCATTCGTGCTGAGCCTGACCGACTTCGACATCTATGCCCTGGCCGATATCGACAACCTGCGCTTCGTCGGTGTGGACAACTACCTCGGCCTGCTGCAGAACCCGCTGTTCTGGAAATCGCTGGGCAATACGGTCTACTTCGTCGTCGTCGGCGTTCCGCTTTCGGTCGTGGTGTCGCTGGGTGCCGCGCTGCTGCTGCATTCCAGGCTGGGACGCTTCAAGGGCTTCTTCCGCACCGCGTTCTTCGCGCCGGTGGTCACCACCGTCGTGGCGGTGGCGGTGATCTGGCGCTACCTCTTCCACACCAGGTACGGGCTGGTGAACTGGGGACTGTCGTGGGTGGGTATCGATCCGGTGGACTGGCTGGGCGATCCGACCTGGGCGATGCCGACCATCATCCTGTTCGCCATATGGAAGAACTTCGGCTACAACATGATCATCTTCCTGGCGGGCCTGCAGAGCATTCCCGAGGATCTCTACGAGGCCGCGCGCATCGACGGCGCCTCTCGCTGGGCGCAGTTCCGCCACGTCACCCTGCCGCAGCTCGGCCCGGTGCTGTTGCTGGTCGGCATCCTGACCATGGCCGGCTACTTCCAGTTGTTCGCCGAGCCGTACGTGATGACCCAGGGCGGCCCGCTGGAGAGCACCAAGAGCGTGCTGTACCTGATGTACGAAGAAGGCTTCAAGTGGTGGAACCTGGGCAACGCATCGGCGGTGGCGTTCCTGCTATTCATCCTGATGACGGCCGTCACCAGCGGCCTGCTGTGGTTCGCCCGCAGGCGGGGTGTGGAATGAACCACCGTCTCGCCGCCATCGTCGTCAACGGTCTGCTGGTCGTGCTGGCTGTCCTCAGCCTCGGCCCGCTGTTGTGGATGCTGTCGGTGTCCTTCATGCAGACCGGCGAAGCGGGGCACTTCCCGCCGCCGCTGCTGCCCGGCGCGCCCACGCTGGACAACTACCGCGACCTGTTCGTGCGCGCCGGCATGGGCCGCTACCTGGTCAACAGCTTCATCGTCTCGACCAGCGTGATGCTGTTGTCGCTGCTGTTCAACACCATGGCGGGCTACGCCTTCGCAAAGCTGCGCTTCAAGGGGCGCGACCGCACCTTCCGCGCGCTGCTGGCCGCGCTCGTCATTCCCGCGCAGGTGGCGATGATGCCGCTGTTCCTGCTGCTCAAGCAGATGGGCCTGGTGAACACCTATGCCGGCGCCATCGTGCCCGGCATGGCGGCGATCTTCGGCATCTTCCTGGTACGCCAGTACGCGCGCTCGATCCCGGACGAACTGCTGGAAGCGGCGCGCATCGACGGTGCCAGCGAAGCGCGCATCTTTTTCCAGATCGTGCTGCCGGGCCTGAAGCCGATCCTGGTGACGTTGGCGATCTTCAGCTTCCTCGGTGCCTGGAACGATTTCATGTGGCCGTTGATCGTGCTGAGCGACGACGCGCTGCAGACCCTTCCCGTGGCACTGGCGGCCTTGTCGCGCGAACACGTGATGGACTACGAACTGATGATGGCCGGCTCGGTGGTCACCATCCTGCCGGTGCTGCTGCTGTTCCTCGTGCTGCAGCGCTACTACATCCAGGGCTTGCTGCTGGGCAGCGTGAAGGGCTGAGCCCGCCGCGCATGCCGCCCGTGTCTGACGGAGATGACAACATGGTGTCGACTTTTGCCCGCCTGACGGCCGGGTTGGTATTGCTGCCGGTGATCTGCGCCATTGCCCAGGCGGCGGAGCCGGTGCGTGTGCTGGATGGGTTCGATGATCCCTCCACGTGGCGGGTGGTGACCTCCAACCAGGTCAGCGGCGCGCTGCGGTCGGTCGCGGGAGTCGAAGGAAAGGGCCTGTGCCTGGACTACGACTTCAATGGCGTGTCGGGCCATGCCGGCATCCAGCGCGACCTCGTGCTCGAATATCCCGCGAACTACCAGTTCGCCTTCCAGCTGCGCGGCGATTCGCCGCGCAACGACCTGCAGTTCAAGCTCATCGACGCCAGCGGCGACAACGTGTGGTGGGTCAACCGGCCGAAGTACGACTTCCCGACCGCATGGACGCCGGTGCGCTACAAGATGAGGCACATCGACAAGGCCTGGGGGCCGGATCCGGACCGGGTGCTGCGCAGGAGCGTCAGGCTCGAGTACACGGTCTACAACAATGCCGGCGGCAAGGGCTCGGTCTGCTTCGACCAGCTGACGTTCCAGCCGTTGCCGGTCGATGACGGCGCGCCGCTGACAGGGAAGGCGAGTGCGAACTCCGCGTTCCCCGCCGGTGCCGCACCCCTGGCCGTGGACGGCAAGCTCGATACCGCGTGGTCCGCGGACCTGCATGGCGACACCGATCCGCAGCTGACGCTGGACCTTGGCAGGCTGCGCGAGTTCGGCGGGCTGGTGCTCGACTGGAAGCCGGGCCAGCACGCGTCGGACTATCTGGTGCAGCTGTCCGATGACGGTCTGCGCTGGCGCGACGTGCGCACGGTGGTAGAGGGCAACGGCGGACGCGACTACCTGGCGTTGCCCGAATCCGAAGCGCGTTACATCCGCCTGACGGTAGGCGATGGTCCGGGCGCCTCGTTCGCCCTGGCCGGCCTGGAGGTGAAGCCGCTGTCGTTCGCCGCGCATCCCAACGACCTGATCAAGGCGATGGCGGCCGATGCGCCGAAGGGCTGGTTCCCGCGCGGTTTCAGCGGCGAGCAGCCGTACTGGACCATCGTCGGCCTCGATGGCGGACGCGAGCAGGGTCTGATCGGCGAAGACGGCGCCATCGAGATCGCCAAGGGCGGCGTCAGCGTCGAGCCCTTCGTACAGGTGGATGGGCGCTGGCTCGGTTGGGCGGACGTGCAGGCGACGCAGTCGCTCCAGGACGGCTACCTGCCGATTCCCACCGTGGCCTGGACGCACCCGCAGTTCTCGCTGGCCACCACGGCCTTCGCCGCGGGCACGCCGGGCGATTCGCGCGTCGTCGCGCGGCATCGCCTGACCAACACGGGCACCGCATCGCGCGAGTACGCGCTCGCGCTGGCCGTGCAGCCGTGGCAGGTCAATCCACCCAGCCAGTTCCTCAACACCACCGGTGGCTTCAGTCCGATCAACGCGCTCGCGCTGGGTAACGGCGTGGCGACCGTGAACGGACGCGCCAGCCTGCGCTTCACGTCACCGGATGCTGTCGTGGCGTCGCGTTTCGACACCGGCATGGTGCGCGAGCGCATGGAGGCCATGGATGCACCGACCGCGAAGACCGCCTCGGTCGACGGCGATGCGACGGGCCTCGCCTCCGGTGCCGTGCTCTACCGCTTCACCCTGGCGCCGGGCGAGAGCCGTGAGATCGACTGGGTCGCGCCGCTGGAAGGTGCGTTGCCGGCGCGCATCGATGCAGCGCGGGACCAGGAGGCGATGGCGGAGGTCTGGCGCAGGAAGCTCGACGAAATGAAGCTGCAGGTCCCGGCCGAGGGCCAGCCGGTCGCCGATACGCTGCGCACCGCGCTGGCCCACATGCTGATCTCGCGGATCGGACCGCGCCTGCAGCCGGGCACGCGCTCGTACTCGCGCAGCTGGATCCGCGACGGGGCGATGATTTCCGAGGGCCTGCTGCGCCTGGGCCGTCCGGAAGTGGTGAAGGAATACGTCGAGTACTACGCGCCATACCAGTTCGAGAACGGCAAGGTGCCGTGCTGCGTGGACGACCGCGGCAGCGATCCCGTGCCCGAGAACGACAGCCACGGCGAACTGATCTTCAACATCGCCGAGTACTACCGCTATACCGGCGACAAGGACTTCCTGAAGAAGATGTGGCCGCACGTGCAGGGGGCGTTCGCCTACATGGAAGCGCTGCGCCTGAGCGAGCGCACCGAGGCCAACCGCGCCGTCAATGCCGCGTTCTACGGCATGATGCCGGCCTCGATCAGCCACGAAGGCTACTCGGCCAAGCCGATGCATTCGTACTGGGACAATTTCTGGGCGCTGCGCGGGTACAAGGACGCCGTCGAGGTGGCGGAAGCGCTCGGCGAGGCAGCCGCAGCCAAGCGCATGGCCGCCTCGCGCGACCAGTTCCGCGATGACCTGTACGCCTCGCTGCGTGCGGCCACGCAGCTGCATGGCATCCACTACCTGCCAGGCGCGGCGGAGATCGGCGACTTCGATCCGACCTCGACGACCATCGCGCTGGCGCCCGGCGGCGAGCAGGGCCAGCTGCCCGCCGACCTGTTGCACGGGACGTTCGAACGCTACTGGACCGAATTCGTGCAACGCCGCGACGGCCAGCGCGAGTGGAAGGATTACACGCCCTACGAATGGCGCAACGTCGCCGCGTTCGTACGCCTGGGCTGGCGCGAACGCGTATGGGAGGTGCTGGACTTCTTCTTCAAGGATCGCGCACCGCAGCCGTGGAACCAGTGGGCGGAAGTGGTGTCGCGCACGCCGCGCAAGCCGTTCTTCGTCGGCGACCTGCCGCACGCCTGGGTCGCGTCCGACTTCGTGCGCTCGGCGCTGGACATGTTCGCCTACACCCGCGAAGCGGACGACAGCCTGGTGCTGGCGGCGGGCGTTCCCACGGGCTGGCTGAAAGGGGAGGGCATCGCCATCGATGGCCTGCGCACGCCCAACGGTGTACTCGGCTACGCACTGCGCAAGCAGGGTGATGAGGTTGTCCTGGATGCGAAGGGCGGACTGAAGCTGCCGGCCGGCGGCCTGGTACTGCCATGGCCTTACGAAGCCGCGCCTGGCGAGACGCGCATCAACGGCAAGCCGGCGTCCTGGAAGGACGGCGAGCTGCGCATCACCACGCTGCCGGCGAAGGTCAGCATCCGTATGCCGTGAGCGAAGGCGAACGGGGATAGAGTAGGCGCGGCTCCTGTCCGCGCCTGCTGCCATGAACGCCGATGACGCCCGCTTACCCCTTTGGCCGCTGCCGCTGCTGATCGCGGTGCTGTTCCTGGTCGCGGCGCATGCGGCCTACCTGCTGTCGATCCAGGCAGGCCACGTGCCGGCCTGCATGCCGTACATGGAGGGCTGCGTCTCGATCAGTCGCGCGGCCCGCCACGGGCTGGGAAACCATCTCTTCCGGATGCTGGTGATCCCGTGTGCGGTGCTGCATGCGCTGGTGTGGTGGCTGGCCCGGCATTGGCTGCGCGGAGGCCGGTTGATGCTCGCCTTGGGCGCGATGTCGGCCATGGCGCTGGCGGTCTACGCCACATTTCTCGGTACCGAAGGCGAGGCCTATCGTTTCCTTCGCCGCTACGGCGTGGTCGTATACTTCGGCTTCGGCTATCTCGCGCAGCTGGCGCTGATGCGTCGCGCGTCGCGCATGCAGGCACTGCCAGCGAGCGTCATCGCGTGGATGTCGTGGATCGCGATGGCGATGCTGGTGCTGGGCGTCGCCAATGTCGTGGCGGGGCTCGCCGTCGCGGATCCCCTTGCGAAAGACCGTTGGGAGAACGTCTTCGAGTGGTGGCTCGGCCTGCTGATGGTCGGCTGGTATGGCGTGCTGGCGTTGGGGTGGCGGCGACAGGGGCTGGCACTGGAACTCAAGCGTCATGACCCACTGTAGGAGCGACGTGAGTCGCGACCGCACGGCATCCCATGTGGCAGCATGAGGGCGAGTGCCATGTTTCCGGCAGTGACGGCGTGACTGCGCACGCGCATCACGACACTTCACTTCTGCGGTCGCGACTTACGTCGCTCCTACAGAGAGAACGTCAGCCGCGCACACCCTTGACGATGGCGGCGGCCTTGGCGGAACTGGCGGTGACCTTGTCCCACTCGCCGTTGTCCAGCCAGCTCTTCGGCACCATCCACGAACCGCCGATACAGACGACATTCGGCTGCGACAGATAATCGGCCGCGGTGTCCTCGGTGATGCCGCCGGTGGGGCAGATCTTCAGCTCCGACAGCGGGCCCGCCAGGCCCTTCAGCATCGCCAGGCCGCCGACGGCGGTGGCGGGGAACAGCTTGCAGACGCGGAAGCCACGCGGCATCAGCGAGAGCAGTTCGGTCGGCGTGGCGGCACCGGGTACCACCGGGATGTCGGCAGCGGCCAGCGCTTCGGCCATCGCCGGCGGCGTGCCGGGCGTCACCAGGAAATCGGCACCCGCATCGATGGACTGCGTGATCTGGTCCTGGGTCAACACCGTGCCGGCGCCGATCACGATATCCGGCAGTTCCTTCTTCAGCATCGCCAGCGCGTCCATCGCCACCGGCGTGCGCAGCGTCAGCTCGATCGCCGGCAGGCCGCCTTTCAGCAGGGCTTCGGACACCTTGCGCGCCTCATCCAGCGTGTGGACGGTGACGACCGGCAGGATGCCGGCGGCGCGGAGGAGGGATTCGGCTTTCTGCTGGCGGGCTTCGATGGTCATGGTGGATCGATTCGTTGGGGTGAGCCCCTCTCCCACCGGGAGAGGGGTTGGGGAGAGGGGCGACGAAGGTCAGGATAGTTCACCAACGCCGGAGGGTTCGTCCCTCATCCGCTCTTCGGGCACCTTGTCCCGAAGGGCGACGGAAACGCTCAAGCATCCTTCGCCTCATGCGGCGCCTCGGCCGCATGCGCGGCATCGCCCAGTTCGTACTCGGCATCGTATTCCCAGGTGCCATCGTGGTGCGGCAGGCCACAGGAGATCGACATCGCGCCACGGTCGGCGGGGGTCACCACGTCGCGACTCACCGCGAACAGGTTGCGGCCCAGGTCCAGCGCGGTCGGCGACGTGTTGGGCGCGATGTCCCGCGAGGCCCATTCCGCGGCATCGACCAGGGCTTCCAGCGTGCCTGCTTCTGCGTCCAGGCGGATGATGTCGCCTTCGCGCAGCCTGGCCAGCGGGCCACCGCGGGCCGCTTCCGGGGTCAGGTGGATGGCGGCGGGAATCTTGCCCGATGCGCCGGACAGGCGGCCATCGGTCACCAGCGCCACGCGGCGGCCCTGGTTCTGCAGCAGTCCGAGCAGCGGGGCCAGCGAATGCAGTTCCGGCATGCCGTTCGCACGCGGGCCCTGGTAGCGGACGACGGCGACGAAATCCTGCGGCAGCGCGCCGGCGGCATGCAGTTTGTTGAGCGCGCGCGGATCGTCGACGACCACGGCGGGCGCCTCGATGTAGCGGTACTCCGGCTTCACCGCCGAGGTCTTGATCAGGGAGCGCCCCAGGTTGCCGCGCAGCAGGCGCAGGCCGCCCTGGGCTTCGAACGCACGCGACACCGGCCGCACCACGTCCTCGTCGGCGCTCTGCGCGACGCCTGGTGCGTAGGCCAGCTTGCCGTCCTGCAGGCGCGGCTCGTCGCAGAACGCGCGCATGCCGCCGGGCACGATGGTGGGCAGGTCGTGCATCAGGCCGGCGTCGAGCAGTTCGCGGAAGACGAGCTGCGTACCGCCGGCCGCGGCGAACCGGTTCACGTCGGCTTCGCCGTTCGGATAGACACGCGCCAGCAGCGGCACGGTCTGTGCGATCAGGTCCATGTCGTCCCAGGTCAGGATCACGCCTGCCGAACGCGCGACCGCGATCCAGTGGATGGTGTGGTTGGTGGAACCGCCCGTCGCCATCAGGGCCACCATCGCGTTGACGATGGCCCGCTCGTCGATCAGGCGGCCGATCGGCCGGTAGTCGTCGCCCAGTGCGGTGATGCGCAGGGCGCGTTCGGCCGCGGCGCGGGTCAGCACGTCGCGCAGGGGCTGGTCGGGGTTGACGAAGGACGTGCCAGGCAACTGCAGGCCCATCGCTTCCAGCAGCACCTGGTTGGAATTGGCGGTGCCATAGAACGTGCAGGTGCCGGCAGCGTGGTAGCTCGCGGCTTCGGCCTCCAGCAGCTCTTCGCGCGTAGCTTCGCCGGCGGCGTAGCGCTCGCGCACCGCGGCCTTTTCCTTGTTGGGGATGCCCGGCGTCATCGGGCCGGCCGGCACGAACACCGCCGGCAGGTGGCCGAAGGCCAGCGCGCCGATCAGCAGGCCGGGGACGATCTTGTCGCACACGCCCAGGTACAGCGCGGCGTCGAACATGTCGTGGCTCAGCGAGATCGCGGTGGCCTGCGCGATCACGTCGCGCGAGAACAGCGACAGCTCCATGCCCGGACGTCCCTGGGTGACGCCGTCGCACATCGCCGGCACGCCGCCGGCGACCTGCGCGGTGGCGCCCATCTCGCGGGCGAGCGTGCGGATGATCTCGGGGTAGTGCTCGAACGGCTGGTGCGCCGAGAGCATGTCGTTGTACGCGTTGATGATGCCGAGGTTGGGCGTGACGTCGGCGCGCAGCCGTCCCTTGTCGGTCGGGCCGCAGGCGGCGAAGGCATGCGCCAGGTTGCCGCAGCTCAGGCGCGCGCGCTGCGGACCTTCGCGATGGGCGGCATCGATGCCGTCGAGGTAGGTGCGGCGCAGCAGTGCGCTGCGCTGGCGGATGCGTTCGGTGACTTCCTGGATGCGGGGGTGCAGGCTCATGGGCGTAGGGCTAGGCTGCAGACGCGGACATTCTGCATGGCGTGGCGAAATGAGGCCGTGAGGCGCGGCCTTCCGGCATCTCCAGTGCGTGGAGGGGAAGGGCGGGTGACGACGGCGACGGCATGATGCTTTCTACCGCCTTTGGCGCAGACGCGAAAGCGACCAAAGGCAGACCAGTCCGCGCGTGGGAGCGCTGCATGTGTTGCGTTGCAGCGCGCATCTGCGCAAAACCTCAGGCGTGCGGGGGTGTCTTCGATCCGAACAGTTCGACCGCGTAGGCCGCCGCGCCGAGCAGGCCGGGACGTGGGTGCATGTTCGCCAGGGTCGGCACGCGCGCCATCGCGGGCGAGAAGCGGCCCTTGTGTTCGAAGCGCTGGCGGAAGCCGGAGTGCTGCAGCGACGACAGCAGGCGGGGCACCAGGCCACCGGTCAGGAATACCCCGTCCCACGCACCGGTGGTCAGCACCAGATCGCCCGCGATGGCGCCGAACACGGCGCAGAACACGTCCAGCGTGCGCACGCAGCGCGGATCGCCGGCGGCGGCGCGTGCGGTGACGTCTTTCGGCTCCAGCGGGCCGCCCGGATCCTCACCTGCGATCTCGCTGAGCGCGCGATACAGGTTGACCAGGCCTGGACCGCAGATCAGGCGCTCGTTCGACACCCGGCCGAACTGCGCCGACAGGATTTCCAGGATGCGGATCTCTTCCGGGGTGCCCGGCGGGAAACTGACATGGCCGCCTTCGGTTTCCAGCGGATAGGCGCGGCCGTCGCGGATCACCAGGGCCGCCACGCCCAGGCCCGTGCCGGGCCCGATGACGGCATAGGTGCGAGGTACGGACAACGGCGACGGCATCCAGTGCGCGCCGCCGATGGCGACCACATCGCGCGGCGTCAGCAGCGATACGGCCATCGCCTGCGCGGCGAAATCGTTGACCAGCTTCAGACCCTGGAAGCCCAGTGCCTGCCGCGTGCGGTTCACCGAGATGACCCACGGATGGTTGGTGATGCGTGCCTCATCGCCATCGACGCGGCCGGCGACGGCGAACACCCCGTTCTGGGCGGTGGCGCCGGTTTCATCCAGGTAGTGCTGCGCGGCGTCGGCGAGCGACGGGAAATCGGCCACCACGAATTCGCGCACGCTGTCGTCGAGCAGCGGCACGGCGGAAGCGGGATCGGCCAGCGCGAAGCGCGCGTTGGTACCACCGATGTCGGCGAGGAGGACCCGATCGGCGTTGCTCATGCGGCCAACATCCTGTCCGGTGCGGGAAGGCTTCCAAAAGGGGTCCGCTGCATTCGCCTGGTCGATCCTGTTGTGCGGGGGTGGAGCCACGTTGCGTGGGCCGCGCATGATAGCGCGCACCCATGCCGGCGCCAGGCAGGTGTCCGCGCGGATGCGGCGTGCGTATACGTATGCACGAGCGCGCAGATGGAAGTCGGGGCGGCGGGCGTGCGGCGCGGCGGACGGGACATGGGCGGCCTGGACGATAAGGTGGACGTGCGGGTGTCGGCGCGCGGCCGCTTGCCTTGTGAAAACGGTTACATGGCAGAATAGCGCAACTTCCCCGGCCGCGGAACGGGACGCCGACCGCTGCGAACAACCACGGGCAACGCCCGACCGGAGCAATGATGGCCAGTGTCCAGCTCGACCGCGTGCGCAAGGTGTACGACAACGGCCAGGTGGCCGTGCACGGGGCCAGCTTCGAGATCGCCGATGGCGAACTCATGGTGCTGGTGGGACCGTCCGGCTGCGGCAAGTCGACGCTGTTGCGGATGATCGCCGGGCTGGAGGACATCACCGATGGCAACCTGCTGATCGGCGGGCGCCGCGTCAACGACGTGCAGCCGAAGGACCGCGACATCGCGATGGTGTTCCAGAGCTATGCGCTGTACCCGCACATGACCGTGGCCGAGAATCTCGCCTTCGGCCTGAAGCTGCGTGGCGTGCCGCGCGCGGAGATCGACCGGCGGGTCAACGCCGCAGCCGACACGCTCGGCATGACCCACATGCTGGGCAAGCTGCCGCGGGAGATGTCCGGCGGACAGCGCCAGCGTGTCGCGCTGGGGCGCGCGCTGGTGCGCGAGCCGTCGGTGTTCCTGCTCGACGAGCCGCTGTCGAACCTGGATGCGAAACTGCGCCATTCCGTGCGCACCGAGATCGGCCGCCTGCATCGACAGCTCGGCGCGACGATGATCTACGTGACGCACGATCAGGTCGAAGCGATGACGCTGGGCCAGCGGATCGTGGTGCTGAAGGACGGCGAGATCCAGCAGATCGACACGCCGATGGCGTTGTACGAGAAGCCGGCCAACCTGTTCGTCGCCGGGTTCCTGGGCAGTCCGGCCATGAACGTGCTGCATGGCACGTTGACGCAGGACGAAGGCCTGCACTTCGCGCTGGACGGCGGCGGTCAGATACCGCTGGGCACCGCCGCCGTCGCCGAAGCGTGGGTGGGACGACGCATCGCACTGGGCATCCGTCCGGAACACCTGCAGCCTGCCGGGATCGGCAAGACCGCGTTCGAGGCGCATGTCGACCTCATCGAGCCGGTCGGCAACGAGGTCTTCGTCAATCTGCGTTTCGTCGGCCAGTCGCTGGTGGCTCGCATGCCGCCGCAGGTGTTGCCGGAGCCGGGGCAGGGCCTGCGCGTCACGATCGAGAGCGCGGTGCTGCACGGCTTCGATCCGGACAGCGGCTTGCGCCTGGGTTGATGGTGCACAGCGTGTGAGAAGAAAAGGGAGGCCGGGGCCTCCCTTTTCTGTCATCCCGTCGCCGATGCGTTCAGCCGCGGCTGACCGTTCGCACCGCTTCCGCCACGTACGCGAGGTTCTGCTGGTTCAACGCAGCCACGCAGATGCGGCCGGTGCCGACCGCATAGATGCCGAACTCGTCGCGCAGCCGATCCACCTGCGCCTTGCCCAGGCCGGAGTAGGAGAACATGCCGGCCTGCTGCTGGATGAAGGCGAATTCCGGCGCACCAAGGGCCGCCAGCTTCTCCACCAGTCCCGCGCGCAGCGCGTGGATGCGCGTGCGCATCGCACCCAGCTCGCTTTCCCAAAGCGCGCGCAGCTCGCTGCTCGCCAGCACCCCAGCTACCAGCGCCGCGCCGTGCGTGGACGGGCTGGAATAGATGGTGCGGATGATGCGCTTGACCTGCGACTGCACCGCCTTGGTCGCGTTCGCATCCGGACCGACCACCGACAGCGCGCCCACGCGCTCGCCATACAGCGAGAAGGACTTGGAGTACGAATTGGCCACGATGAAGCTGTCGATGCCGGCCTCGGCGACGATGCGTACGGCGGCGCCATCTTCCGTGATGCCCTTGTCGAAGCCCTGGTAGGCCATGTCGATGAAGGGGAAAAGGCCGCGTTCCTTCAGCAGCGCCGCGACCTGCTGCCACTGCGCGACGGTCAGGTCGGCGCCGGTGGGGTTGTGGCAGCACGCATGCAGCAGGACCACGGTACCGGGTTCCAACCGACCCAGGTCGGCCAGCATGCCGGCGAAATCCAGGCCATGCGTGGCGGCGTCGAAATAGGTGTAGTCGACGATGTCGAAGCCGGCCGCGCCGAATACGGCGCGATGGTTTTCCCAGCTGGGATTGCTGATCGCCACCGTGGCGTGCGGCAGCAGCTTCTTCAGCAGGTCCGCGCCCACGCGCAGGGCGCCGCTGCCGCCGATGGTCTGGGTGGTGGCGACGCGGCCGGCGGCGACCAGCTCCGAATCCTTGCCGAACACCAGCTCGCGGGTGGCGGCGTCATAGGCCGCCAGGCCGTCGATGGGCAGGTAGCCGCGCGGCTTGCCCTCGGCGGCGAGGGCTTCTTCGACGCGGCGCACGCAGTCGAGCAGGGGGATGCGGCCCTGCTCGTCGTAGTAGATGCCGACGCCCAGGTTGACCTTCTGGGTGCGGGGATCGGCGTTGTAAGCCTCGGTCAGCCCCAGGATGGGGTCGCCGGGCACCAGTTCGACGGATGCAAAAAGAGACACGGGTGGGGACCGTTGATGAGTGAGGGAGGAGGGGTGAAACGGTCTGCGATGCTAACAGGCACGGCCCCCTCCGTACGCCGTGGGTGGCGCGGCGTAGGTCGCCGGGAGGCCCGGACATCCGGCGGCGGTGGCGGCTATACTCATCCGTTGGCATGCCTGAAGGCAGGCCGGATTGCCAGCCAAATCAATGGATTGGCAATCGAAGCTGATCCCATTTCACACTTGCGGCAGCGCGCCGGCCCGGTCCGGTCGCGGTGCCCGGAAGACACCGCCGCATGCGCCTTTCCACCATCAAGCTGTCCGGTTTCAAGTCGTTCGTCGATCCCACCGTGCTGCACCTGCCGACCAACATGACCGGCGTGGTCGGCCCTAACGGCTGCGGCAAGTCGAACATCATCGACGCCGTGCGCTGGGTGATGGGCGAAAGTTCGGCCAGCCGCCTGCGCGGCGATTCGCTGACCGACGTGATCTTCTCCGGCTCGGCGGCGCGCAAGCCGGTGTCGCAGGCCTCGGTGGAACTGATCTTCGACAACAGCGACCACACCATCAGTGGCGAGTTCGCGGCCTTCAACGAAATATCGGTCAAGCGCCTGGTCAGCCGTGACGGCCAGAGCAACTACTACCTCAACGGCACCAAGTGCCGCCGCCGCGACATCACCGACCTGTTCCTCGGCACCGGCCTGGGCCCGCGCAGCTACTCGATCATCGAGCAGGGCATGATCAGCCAGATCATCGAGGCCCGCCCGGAAGACCTGCGCATCTACCTGGAGGAAGCCGCCGGCATCTCCAAGTACAAGGAGCGCCGCAAGGAAACTGAAACGCGCATCCGCCACACCCGCGAAAACCTCGACCGCCTGAACGACCTGCGCGAGGAGATCGGCAAGCAGCTCGAGCACCTCAAGCGCCAGGCCAAGCAGGCCGAGCAGTACAAGGCCTTGCAGGAAGAGCGCCGCGTCAAGGACGCCGAGTGGAAGGCGCTGGAATACCGCGGCCTGGACGGCAGGCTGCAGGGCCTGCGCGAAGCGCTGTCGCAGGAAGAAACGAAACTGCAGCAGCTGATCGCCGAACAGCGCGAGGCCGAGCGCCTGCTGGAAACCGACCGCGTGCGCCGCGAGGAAGCGGCCGACGCCCTCAACAAGGCGCAGGGCGAGGTCTACCAGGTCGGCAGCACGCTGGCCCGCATCGAACAGCAGATCCAGCACCAGCGCGAGCTGGCCGAGCGCCTGAAGAAGGCGCGCGACGAGGCCCACAACGCGCTGCAGGAACTGGGGCAGCACATCAGCGGCGACGAGACCCGTCTGGCGGTGCTGCGCGAATCCGTGGCCGACGCCGAACCGCAGCTGGAGCAGCTGCGCGAGGACGACGTGATGCGCCAGGACGCGCTGCGCGAGGCCGAGGCCGCACTGGCGGACTGGCAGCAGCGCTGGGAAGCGCACAGCCGCGAAACCGCCGAGGCCTCCCGCGCCGGCGATGTCGAGCGCACCCGCGTGGATTACCTCGACCGCCAGTCGCTGGAAGCCGAACGTCGCCGCGAAGCGCTCGCCGCCGAACGCGCCGGCCTGGACCTGGAGGCGCTGGCGTCCGCCTTCGAGCAGCTGCAGCTGCAGCACGATACCCAGAAGGAATCACTGGAGACGCTGACCGAACAGGTCGAGGCCCGCAAGCAGGCGGCCGCCGACACCCAGGAGCAGCAACGCGCCACCCAGGCCGAACTGTCCGACACGCGCAAGCGCGCGCAGGAGGCCCGCGGCCGGTTGTCCTCGCTGGAAACCTTGCAGCACGCCGCGCTGGGCCAGGAACAGGGCGCCGCCATGACCTGGCTGAAGGCCCGCGGCCTGGACAACGCGGCGCGCGTCGGCGAGAAGCTGACCGTCGAACCGGGCTGGGAGAATGCCGTCGAAGGCGCGCTGGGCCAGTTGATCGAAGGCGTGCTGGTCGATGCCCCCGAATCGCTGGTGGAGGCGCTGGGCGAGCTCGGCGATGGCCGCATCGCGCTGGTCTCCGATGACCGTGGCGACGTGGCGTTCGCGCCGACCTCGCTGGCGGCCAAGGTGCAGGGCCCGGCGGCGATCCGTCGCCTGCTGGCCCGCCTGCACGTGGCCGAAGACCTGTCCGAGGCCCGTCGCCTGCAAGCGCAGCTGGGCGAGGGCGATTCCGTCATCACCCGCAACGGCGAACGCCTGGGCGCCGGCTGGGTGCGCGTGCTGCGCTCGGGCGCTGCCAAACAGGGCGCGCTGCTGCGCGAGCGCGAAATCCAGGCGCTGCGTGGCGAGATCGAAACCCTGCAGGCGCGCGAGGCGGGGCTGGAAGAACGTCTGGCGCAGCTGCGCGACCAGTTGCTCGCTGCCGAGCAGCAGCGCGAGGAAGCCCAGCGCACGCTGTACATGGCGCATCGCGGCGTGTCCGAGCTGGCCGGCCAGCTGCAGAGCCACCAGGGCAAGCTGGAAGCCACCCGCACCCGTCTGGACCGCATCGACGGCGAGATCGCGCAGCTGGTCGAAACGCTGGAGACCAGCCGCGAGCAGGCCCGCGAAGCGCGAGCGAAACTTGAAGATGCGGTCACCCGCATGGGCGATCTGGAGTCCGCACGGCAGGCGCTGGACAACGAGCGTCGCCAGCGGGTCGAGGCGCGCGACCAGGCACGCGAAGCCGCCCGCAGTTCGCGCGACACCGTGCACGCGCTGGCCCTGACCCTGGAGTCGCAGCGGGCGCAGATCGTCTCGCTGAGCCAGGCCCTGGACCGCATGGGTGGCCAGCGCGGCCAGCTGGACTCGCGCCTGGAAGAACTCACCCTGCAGCTCAACGAAGGCGATTCGCCGGTGCAGGAACTGGAGGCGCAACGGCAGGCGGCGCTGGAACACCGCGTCACCGCCGACCGCCAGCTGGCCGAAGCGCGGTCGCTGCTGGAAGGGATCGACAACGAACTGCGCCAGTACGAACAGACCCGCCAGCAGCGCGACGAGCAGGCGCTGGCCCAGCGCGAGCGCATTTCCCAGCGCAAGCTGGACCAGCAGGCGCTGGCGCTGAAGGCCGAGCAGCTGTCGGAAGCGGTGGTGGCCGGTGGCTTCGTGCTGGAGGACGTCATCAACACGCTGCCCGAGGTCGCCGACATCCGCGAATGGGAGCAGGCCGTCACCCAGATCGACGGCCGCATGCGCCGCCTGGAGCCGGTCAACCTGGCCGCCATCCACGAGTACGGCGAAGCCAGCCAGCGTTCGGAGTACCTGGACGCCCAGCACGTGGATCTCACGACCGCGCTGGAAACGCTGGAAGAGGCCATCCGCAAGATCGACCGCGAGACCCGCGGCCGCTTCAAGGACACCTTCGACCGCGTCAATGCCGGTGTGCAGCAGCTGTATCCGCGCCTGTTCGGCGGCGGCCACGCCTATCTGGAACTCACCGGCGAGGACCTGCTGGACACGGGCGTGGCGATCATGGCCCGCCCGCCCGGCAAGCGCGTATCCAACATCTCGCTCCTGTCGGGCGGCGAGAAGGCGATGACCGCGGTGGCGCTGGTGTTCGCCATCTTCCAGCTCAACCCCGCGCCGTTCTGCCTGCTGGACGAGGTGGACGCGCCGCTGGACGAGGCCAACGTCGGCCGCTTCACCAACATGGTGAAGGAGATGAGCGAGAAGGTGCAGTTCCTGTTCGTATCCCACAACAAGGCCACCATGGAAGCCGCACACCAGCTCAGTGGCGTTACCATGCGTGAGCCCGGTGTCAGCCGCCTGGTGTCGGTGGACCTCGAAGAGGCCGCCCGCCTGGCCGGCGCCGCCTGACCCTGATCGATCCCAACCTGCCGGAGAATCCCCTGTGTCCGACATGGCCATGCTTCGTATCGGAATCCTCGTCGCCGGCATCCTGCTGCTGGTGGCGATCTTCCTGTTCGGACGCCCCAAGAAGCCCAGCCAGGGCCGTCGCATCGAAACCGCCGAGCGCGATACCGCGCGCGTGGAACCCAGCCTCGCCGGCGACGACACCAGCGAGCAGATGCAGGATTACAACGACGAACGCGTCAGCCAGCCCGAACTGGGCCTGGCCGGCGGTACGCCGGTCGCGGGCGTGGAGAGCGAGCTGGGCAAGCGCCCCAGCCAGGATTTCGACAAGATCGTCTCGCTGTATGTCGCGGCCAAGGCCGGGCAGGTGCTGCGCGGCGAGGACATCGTGGTCGCTGCCGAGAAGACGGGCCTGACCTTCGGCCACATGAACGTGTTCCACCGTCTGGTGGAAGGGCATCCGGAGCGTGGCCCGGTCTTCAGCATGGCCAACATCATGCAGCCCGGCAGCTTCGACATGGCCAACATCCGTTCGCTGGAAACCCCGGCCATCGCGTTCTTCCTCACGCTGCCCGCGCCGATGACGGCATTGGAAGCCTGGGAGAAACTGCTGCCCAACGTCGAGCGGATGGCCGAACTGCTGGGCGGCGTGGTCCTCGACGACAGCCGCAACACCCTCGGCCGCCAGCGCATCCAGCACATCCGCGAAGAACTGCGCGCGTACGACCGCCAGCACGAAGCGCCGCCGCTGACGAAGGCGCCGCGGTGGTGACTCCGTTTTCCAAGGCTGACGAATCCAAGCTGCCGTAGGCTGGGTTGGAGCGAAGCGCAAACCCAGCACTGTTTACACCGAATCTCATGAGGTGAAGCATGACGGGTAAACGGATCGCTGTATCGATGATGTTGATGCTCGGCGTGTCTGCCGCGGCAATGGTGCTCCCTTTATTGAAGGAACGGTCCGCCATACCGCCACCGCCGCCGGATGAGATTCCGCACTTCGTGTTGACCAGGGAGTTTGCTCTCCAGCACGACGCTACCGTATTACGGGTGGCGCTTGGTGATCGCTGCCGCATGGATGCCGGTCTGTTGATCGCGGCCTCAGCGCCGAAGGATCGGATGGATGGACGGCAAAAACTGGGTCTGCTCGAGTTGCCGGAAGATTGGGGGTGCCCATCCGTTCGCAGGGAAAGCACGTAGGATGGGTTGAGCACAGCGATACCCATCGTGGATGACTCAATAGCTCTTGATGGGTATCGCCTCCGGCTCCACCCATCCTACGATGGTGCTTGATGACATCGGTTCGCTTGGAGGATCCGCAATGCCTGGCCACCGCATCTTCACGACCTCCTTCGCCAGCGTGTATCCCATGTACGTGCAGAGCACGTAGGATGGGTTGAGCACAGCGATACCCATCGTGGATGACCCAATAGCTCGTGATGGGTATCGCCTCCGGCTCCACCCATCCTACGATGGTGCTTGATGACATCGGTTCGCTTGGAGGATCCGCAATGCCTGGCCACCGCATCTTCGCCACCTCCTTCGCCAGCGTGTATCCGTTGTACGTGCAGAAAGCCAAGCGCAAGGGTCGGACCAAGGCCGAGGTGGACGAGGTCATCCGCTGGCTGACCGGGTACGACCAGGCTGGGCTCGAACGGCAGATCGTGGCGAAGACCGATTTCCAAACGTTCTTCGCCGAAGCCCCGCATCTCAATCCCCGTGCATCGCTCATCAAGGGCGTGGTCTGCGGCGTGCGTGTGGAAGACGTCGACGATCCCCTGATGCAGAAGATCCGCTACCTCGACAAGCTGGTGGACGAACTGGCGAAGGGGAAGGCGATGGAGAAGATCCTGCGGTGACGTCGTGTCGGGGATGTGGCGCCTTTACCATATGCCCATGGACAGAGAACTCGATGCCCCTGTTCCGGCGCGTGTCATCCACCGCGGAGACATCTTCTGGGTCGCCGCCGATGCATCGCGCGGGTCGATTCCGGGCGTTCCGCACCCGCACGTCGTCGTGCAGGACGACGTCTTCAATCACTCCCGGATCGGCACGGTGGTGGTCTGCGCACTCAGTTCAAACCTCCATCGTGCCTCCGAGCCCGGCGTGGTCCTGCTGGACGCCGGCGAGGGTGGGCTGGCCCGACAGAGCGTGGTGATCGCGTCGCAGATCTCCTCGCTCTACAAGCACAGGCTGCAGGACCACATCGGTCGGCTCAGCGAAGCGCGCGTGGACCAGATCGTGGCTGCACTGCGCTTCCTGCAGGCCTCTTACCATCGCTGACCCAACGCATGCGCCGCAACATCCTCTTCATCTGCACCCAGAACCGCCTGCGCAGCCCGACCGCGGAGCAGGTATTCGCCGACTGGCCTGGCGTGGAGACGGCTTCGGCCGGTCTGGGCAATGACGCCGAGGTACCGGTCTCGCCCGAACTGCTGGCGTGGGCGGACATGATCTTCGTGATGGAGAAGGCGCACCGCAACCGGCTGTCGGCGAAGTTCGGACGCCACCTCAACGGCAAGCGGGTGATTTGCCTGGATATCCCCGACGACTACGACTTCATGGACCCCATGCTCATCCGCTCGCTGAAGCAGAAGGTCGTGCGGTTCCTGCCGGCCAACGTGGAGGCCTTATGACCCGCCCCCTGCAGACCTGGACCGGCCGCTGCCACTGCGGCGCGATCCGTTTCGAGATCGACACCGACTTTCCCGAACTGACGCAGTGCGACTGCTCCATCTGCCGCAAGAAGAACGCGCTGATGGTGAAGGTGCACGAGAGCGCCTTCCGCCTGCTCGCCGGTGCCGATGCGCTGGCCGAATACCGGTTCCACAGCTACACCGCGCACCATCATTTCTGCAAGGTGTGCGGCATCTACCCGTTCCACCGCAAGCGTGTGACGCCGGACTACTACGGCATCAACGTGTACTGCCTGGACGGCTTCGACCCGGCGGGCATCCCGGTGCGGATGACGGTGGGTGTGGGCATGCCGTGAGGCGGGTCCGCTAGACTGCGTCCATGTGCCGATTCGTCACCGCCATGCTGCCCGTCACCGCGCCGATCCCTGTGCTGGATGCGATTGCGCGTGCGCATGGTCGGCAGTTCCAGCGCTTGCCCAGTCCGTCGGTTGAGGGCCAATTGGAAGCGGGCGAGTCGTATTTCCTGACGACGCTCGGCCATTGCGACTGCGATGCGCCGCTGGGGCAATCGCGTTCGCGCGGGTCCGACGAAGGGGAAGAAGCGCGAAAACTCGCTCGCAACGGCTGGAGTGCGGCGAAGGTCGCACGTGCCCTGGCGCAGAAGCGCGAGAGTGCAGAGGCGTCGTTCCAGGCCCGGGACGGGGAGGCGCTGGTGCGTTGGACGGATTTCGTGCGCGCGGTGCTGGCGTCGGGGCACGTCCGCGAACTCGGCCTGGTGCTCCACCAGTACCACGGTCCGCTGGATGAAGACGTGACCCTACGCGAACGCCGCCGCGTGAAAGTGACCGCGGCACTGCCCGAGGTCCTGCGCGACCTGGACGAGGACGTGCTGTACCTGTTCCACGCCTGACCTGGCCCATAGCGGGCGTGCCACGCGCCGTGCTTCTCACATTTCTAGCGGGAGATGGCATGCGGAGCTCCATCGATGGTGCTCGGAGCCCCATCGGCCGGGCTCGGAATCCCACCGATCGAGCACAGGCGCCCGATCGATGGCTTTCAGAGCTCCATCGATCACACTCCGAGCCCCATCGATCACACTCCGAATGCCATCGATGGCTCCCTGAGCCCCATCGATCGGGCTTTGAGAGCCATCGATGGCTCTCCGAGGGCCATCGATGGAGCAGGTGAGCCTTGCGGTTGGCATTCCGAGCTCCATCGATGGGGCTCACAGCGCCATCGTCCGACGGCGGACCCGGCAACGCCACGCGACGGAGGGCAGGGGCGGCCCTCGACCCCGCCGGCCTGCACCTCCCGTCACGGCCCGCGGCCTTAGAATTCACCTATGACGCCGCCGACCCCTGCCGCACGCATCGCCGACCTCCGCCGCCAGTTGGAGGATGCCAACTACCGCTACTACGTCCTGGACGAGCCCAGCATCCCGGATGCGGAGTACGACCGCCTGCTGCGCGAACTGGAGGCGCTGGAGGCAGCGCATCCGGCTCTGGTCACCGCCGACTCGCCCACCCAGCGGGTGGGTAATGCGCCCGCCGGCAAGTTCGCCGAAGTGCGCCATGCCATTCCCATGCTCTCGCTGGGCAACGCCTTCAGCGACGAAGAGGTCCAGGACTTCGTCCGCCGCATCGCCGACCGGCTGAAGCGCCCGGCGCTGCGGTTCTCGGCCGAGCCCAAGCTCGACGGCCTGGCGATCAGCCTGCGTTACGAAGGCGGCGCCTTCGTGCAGGGCGCCACCCGCGGCGACGGCGCCACCGGCGAGGACGTCACCCTCAACCTGCGCACCATCAAGGCCATCCCGTTGACCCTGCGCGGCACCGGCTGGCCGGACGTGCTGGAAGTGCGCGGCGAGGTGTACATGCCGCGCGCCGATTTCGAGACGTACAACGAGTACGCCCGCAAGCATGGCGGCAAGGTGCTGGCGAACCCGCGCAATGGCGCCGCCGGTTCGCTGCGCCAGCTGGACCCGCGCATCACCGCGCAGCGGCCGCTGGCGTTCTTCGCCTACGGCACCGGCCTGGTCGAGGGCGGGGAACTGCCGGATTCGCACTCGGCCACGCTGAAGCAGCTGCGCGGCTGGGGCTTTCCGGTCAGCAGCCTCAGTGAGGTGGTGGAAGGCGTGGAGGGCCTGCTCGACTACTACCGTCGCATCGGCGAGGCGCGCGATGGGCTGCCGTTCGACATCGACGGCGTGGTCTACAAGCTGGACGACGGGGAAGGGCAGCGCGAGATGGGCTTCGTCTCGCGCGCGCCGCGCTGGGCGATCGCGCACAAGTTCCCCGCGCAGGAGCAGATGACGGTACTGGAGTCGATCGAGGTCAATGTCGGCCGCACCGGCGCCGTGACGCCGTGGGCGCTGATGCAACCGGTGCACGTGGGTGGCGTGACCGTCACCCGTGCCACCCTGCACAACGCCGACCAGGTGGCACGCCTGGACGTGCGCAACGGCGACACGGTGATCGTGCGCCGCGCCGGCGACGTCATCCCGGAGGTGGTGGGCGTGGTGCCCGAACGACGCCCGTCCGGCACCGTGCCGTGGCAGATGCCGACCCAGTGCCCGGTCTGCGGCTCGGAGATCGTCCGCGAGGAAGGCGAGGCGGTGTGGCGCTGCAGCGGCGGGCTGACCTGCCCGGCGCAGCGCAAGGAGACGATCATCCATTTCGCCTCGCGCCGGGCGATGGACATCGAGGGCCTGGGCGAACGTTTCGTCGAGGATCTCAGCGACCTGGGCTTCGTGCAGCACGTGGCCGACCTGTACAAGCTGACGCTGGACGATCTGCTGGAGATGAAGCGGCGTGTCGACGAGCGCGATGGCACCACGCCCCTCGCACTTACTAAGAGCGGGGTGAAATCCGGCAAGGTGGCGACCAAGTGGGCCGAGAACCTGATCGAGGCCATTGATCGCAGCCGCCGGACCACGCTGGAGCGCTTCCTGTTCGGTCTCGGCATCCAGCACGTCGGTGAGAGCACCGCCAAGGCCCTGGCGCAGTGGTTCGGCGACCTGCAGGTGATCCGTCGCCTGCCGTGGCCGCTGTTCAAGCAGGTGCCGGACATCGGCGGCGAAGTGGCGCGCTCGCTGGGCCACTTCCTCGACCAGCCCGGCAACCAGCAGGCCATCGACGACCTGCTGGCGCGGGGGGTGGTGATCGGCGATACGCATCCCCCTTCGGGCAAGCTGCGCGCCGGCCTGGAGCTGGCCACGGTGCTGGTCGACCTGGAGATTCCCAAGGTCACCCGCGTGCGCGCCGAGCAACTGGCCTCGGCGTTCCCGTCGGTGCAGGCGCTGCTGGATGCGCCGGTGCACAACTTCGTCACCGCCGGTCTGCCCAGCGATGCGGCCAACGCCTTCGCCACCTGGCTGGAGGACGAGACCAACGCGCAGCTGCTGTCGCGCTGCGGTGCGGCCCTCGACGAACTGCGGGCGATCACGCCGGCGGACGTGGCGGTGTCCGCCGGACCGCTGGACGGCAAGACCGTCGTGCTGACCGGCAGCCTGGCGTCCATGAGCCGCGACGAAGCCGGGGAGAAGCTGGAGGCACTGGGCGCCAAGGTCGCCGGCAGCGTGTCGAAGAAGACGCATCTGGTCGTGGCGGGCGAAGCCGCCGGCTCCAAGCTGGCCAAGGCGCAGGAGCTGGGCATCGAGATCTGGGACGAAGCGCAGCTGCTGGCGTTCCTGGAGAACCATGAATGAGACGGAGCCCGCTTCTCTGTAGGAGCGACGTGAGTCGCGACCGCACGCCAACAGCGTTCCGACCCTTGAACGCAGGGATGCGAAACACGCTGCGTGGCAGGAGACTTCTTCCGGTCGCGACTTACGTCGCTCCTACAGGGGCATGCGGGCGATGACTTGGCAGCCTTCCGCCTCGATGGACGCGCTGCGCCTGCGTGCGCGCCTGAACCGCCTGGTGCGTGAATTCTTCTTCGCGCGCGACGTGCTGGAAGTCGAGACGCCGATGATGTCGCGGGCCGGCAACACCGACCCCAACATCGCCTCCTTCGCGCTGGAATTCTCCGGCCGCACCGACGGCGCTTCACGCACGCGCTGGTTGCGCACCTCGCCGGAGTTTCCGCTGAAGCGCCTGCTGGCCGCAGGCGTCGGTGATTGCTTCGAACTGGGTCGTGTATTCCGCGATGGCGAAGCCGGCGGGCGGCACAACCCGGAGTTCACCATGCTGGAGTGGTACCGCGTGGGCTGGACGCTGGAACCGCTGATGGACGAGACGGTGGCGCTGGTGCAGGCGGCGTTGTCGATGGTCGGGCGCTCGGCCACCGTAGCGCGTGTGAGCTTCCGCGATCTGTACCGGCAGCAGCTGGGCGTCGATCCGATGACGGCCGACCTGGAGACGGTCCGCAACGCCGCGGCCGGCATCGCCATCGACGGCGACGGCCTGACCCGTGACGATTGGCTTGACCTGCTGATGACCCACCGTCTGCAGCCAACATTCGGCCACGACCAGATCCGCGTGGTGCACGACTACCCGGCCAGCCAGTGCGCGCTGGCCAAGGTGGTGGAGCGCGACGGCATGCCGGTGGCGGAACGCTTCGAGCTTTACCTGGGCCCGCTGGAGCTGGCCAACGGCTACCACGAGCTCACCGATGCGGCGGAGCAGCGTGTGCGCTTCGAACGCGACGTGGCGACACGCAGCGCGCGGGGCGAGGACGCGCCCGCCATCGACGAAGGCCTGCTCGCCGCGCTGGCGCATGGCATGCCGGCCTGTGCGGGCGTCGCGCTCGGCGTGGACCGGCTGCTGATGGCGATGCTCGACACACCGCGCATCGCGGATGTGGTCGCCTTCGATTTCGCGCGCGCCTGAAAGCCAGCCAAACACGCCCCGCGTGGGTGTTCCCTGCAAACGGTTACGTGGGCGCGCGTTCATCATCGCTGCGTAGATTGCGGTCCAACACCTACGAGGACGCTCGCCATGCAACGCTCGCTGATCGCAACACTGGTGCTCGGCACCGTCGCCCTGTTCGGCACCGTCGCCGCAAAGGCCGCACCGCAGTACGATGACCGGTACTACGGCGGCGGGCAGATCGTGCGCTGCGACTCCAACGACAACCGCTACCGCGAGTGCCGCATGGATACGCGCGGAGGGGTGCGGCTGGTGCGGCAGGTCTCCAAGACGCGCTGCGAGGAAGGCCGCAACTGGGGCCGGCTGCGGGATGGCGTCTGGGTCGATCGCGGTTGCCGCGCCGAGTTCGCCAGCGGCCGCGGTGGCGGGTGGGACAGTGCGCAGCGCATCCGTTGCGAATCGATCGACGGGCGTTCGCGCAGCTGTCCGGTCGACCGCCGCGGCGAGGTGCGTCTGGTCCGCCAATTCTCCAAGGCCCCGTGCAGTGAGGGCTACAGCTGGGGCCGCGATCGCAATGCGATCTGGGTGGCGCGCGGTTGCCGGGCCGAGTTCGAGGTGTACGGCCGGGGCCACGGCTGGAACGGCGGCGGCTGGAACAACGGCGGCTACGACAACGGATACGGGGACGGCTACGGCCGGACCTTCCGTTGCGAGTCCGAGAAGGGACGTACCCGCACCTGTGGTGTGGACGGGCGTGGCCGCGTGCAGCTGGTCCGCCAGTTGTCCAATGCCGCCTGCATCGAAGGCCGCACCTGGGGCCGGGACGCCCGCGGTGTCTGGGTGACCGACGGCTGCCGGGCCGAGTTCCGCAGCTGGTGACGTCCCGGATGTGAGGAGAGGCGGGGAGGGGCCGGTACAATGGCCCCATGAACGACACCGTCGATTACGCCCGCTACGACCGCATCCGTCCCATCCGCTGGACCGGGAGCGCGCTGGAACTGCTGGACCAGCGCAAGCTCCCGTTCGTGGTGGAATACCTTAGCTGCACCACCAGCGACGAGGTGGCCGCAGCCATCCACGACCTGGCCGTGCGCGGGGCGCCGGCCATCGGTATTGCCGCCGCCTGGGGCGTGGTGCTGGCCGCGCGCGAGGTGATGGCCGCCACGCCGGCCGAGGCGGCGGACAAGCTTGAACCCGCCCTGCAGCGCCTCAACGCCGCGCGTCCCACCGCCGTGAACCTGGCCTGGGCGCTGGCGCGCATGCGTGCGGCCCTGAAGACCGCCGGCAGCGACTGGCGTGGCGTGCTGGAGCTGGAAGCGCTGGCGATCGCCGAGGAAGACCTGGCCGCCAATCGCCATATGGGCGAGTTGGGGGCAGCGCTGATCGGTGAGGGCAGCGGCGTACTGACCCACTGCAACACCGGTTCGCTGGCCACGGCCGGCTTCGGCACCGCGTTGGGCGTGATCCGCGCCGGCGTGGCGCAGGGCCGCATCGGCAAGGTGTACGCGGGCGAGACCCGCCCGTGGCAGCAGGGTGCGCGCCTGACCGCCTGGGAGCTGCTGCAGGACGGGATTCCCGCCACGCTGATCGCCGACTCGGCCGCTTCGCACCTGATGAAGACCGGCGCCGTGCAGTGGGTCATCGTCGGCGCCGACCGCATCTGCGCCAACGGCGATACCGCCAACAAGATCGGCACCTACCAGCTGGCCATCGCCGCGCGCCACCACGGCGCGAAGTTCATGGTGGTGGCGCCTTCGTCCACCGTGGACATGGCCACGCCGAACGGCGATGCCATCCACATCGAGGAGCGCGACCCCGGCGAACTGCTCGGCATCGCGGGTACCCGCACGGTGGCCGAGGGCGTGCCTGCGTGGAATCCGGTGTTCGATGTCACCCCGGCGTCGCTGATCGACGCCATCGTCACCGAGAAGGGCGTGATCGAGCAGCCCGACGAAGCGCGCATGCGCGCGATCTTCGGCGGCTAGCTCCATGCGGGGGGAGCAGCGCGGGAAGCCGGTGAGCGGTGCGCCGCGTCGTACCGGTGCGCAGCCGCCTGTTTCCCCCATGGCGGTGGGCATTGTGCACCGCCTGCGCGGCTTCTTCGCGCGCGAGTCCACCCAGGGGCTGGATAGCGTCGAGCGGGAGGATCTGACCCAGGCCCAGCTGCGCGCCACCCGGCCGATCGTCAGCGGCGTGCTGCTGTGCGGCGCGGTGTTGCTGGCGATCATCACGGTGTTCGAGGTGGCGGGCGCCACGCCCTCGATCGGCTACCCCGGCTGGCTGCAGATGCTGATGGCCAGTGTGGTGGCCGGTTGCGCGGCCGCGGTGGCCCGTCTGCCGCAATGGCAGCACCGGCTGGTCCTGACGCTGCTGGCGACGTTGCTGTTGGGCATCTTCATGAGCATGCCGCTGCCCGGCGCGATCGGCCAGCTGGCCCTTCGTACCGGCCTGTTCCAGTTGCTGCCGCTGGCGCTGATGGCGCTGATGGTGCGTCCGGTATCGCTGCTGGCGTTCGCGCTGCTGATCGTGGCGATGGCCCAGCTGCGCATCGTGCTGTACGGCGCGCCCGGCACCGGCAGTGCGCTGTACTGGCTGTACACGCTGACCACCATCGGCTTCGGTCTGGTGCTGGCCGGCTACCGCAGCGACTTTGCGGTCTCGGCCTGGCGCATGCGCCGACGCCTGGTCCAGCAGGCCAGCACCGATCCGGTCACCGGCCTGCTCAACCGCAACGGCTGGAGCGAGCGAGCCGAAGCGGCGCATGCGCGTGCCGCCGCCGCCGGTGTGCCGCTGGCACTGGTGGTGCTGGACATCGATTTCTTCAAGCGCATCAACGACCGGCTGGGTCACGACGGCGGCGATGCCGTACTGCAGCGCCTGGGCGCGATCATGCAGGCGCGTGCGGGCGTCCACGGGTGTGCTGCACGCATCGGCGGCGAGGAGTTCGCCGTGTTGCTGGAAGGGCACGATGCGGGCTCGGCGCGGACCTTCGCCGAGTACGTGCGCGGCGAGTTCGGTGGCGAGCATGAAGGTGCGGTCACCACGCTGTCCGCCGGCGTCGCCGAGCATCGGCCCGGCGAGACCCTGCGCGAGCTGATGCGACGCGCCGATCTCGCCCTGTATTCAGCCAAGCGCGAGGGGCGTGACCGCGTGTGCGTGGCGCCCGTTTCCTGAACGGATTTTCTTCATTCCCAATGTGACATTCCTGCGATAGCATCGTCCGACTTTCCACGCGCAGGGGCTGTCGGGTCTGCTGCGCGTCCATCGGACGCCAGGGGAATATGAACGAGGATCGCACCCCGCATGCATGGGGCAAGGGACGCCTGCTGCTGCTGGGACTGGCCATCCTGCTGATCGTGGTGGGTCCGGTCATCCTGCTGCAGCGCCTGGCGCGCGACACCCAGGAAGCGGCCGACGCCGTCATCCACACGCACGAGGTGGAAGCCACCGTACTGGGGCTGGCGCTGGACGTGCGCGAAATGGAAGCGTCGGCCATGCTGATCGCGCTCGGCGCCGATCATCCGCTGGCGCGCGAACGTCTACGCAGGGGACGCGAGTCGTTGCCGGAGCGGTTCCAGAGCCTCGCACGCCTGACGGCGGACAATCCGGAGCAGCTGATCCGGGTGGGGCGGCTGCGCGAACTGGTCAATGCGCGCGTCGAAGTGGTCGACCAGCTGCTGCTGGCGCCGGACGCCTATCGCGCCAACGTGGTGGCGCCCCTGGCGACCCGCTTCCCGATCCGTGGCCTGCTGGACGAGATCCTCAGTGATGAGCGGGCGCTGCTGAAGCAGCGCAACAGCGAGGCCACCGAACAGCGGCAGCGCATGGAGTGGATCCGCATGATCGCCCTGGGCGCGCAGCTGCTGTTGCTGTCGCTGGTGCTGATGTCGTTGGCCCGGCAGGCGGCCCGGCGGCTGGCTGCCGAAAAGCAGACTGCGCAGGCCAGCCAGCGCGCCCTGGTGGTGCTGGATACGGTCCGCGAGCCCATCGTGTTGCTGGACGGCGAGCAGCGCATCCAGATGCACAACAGCGCCTTCGCCGAACTCTACGGCATCGAGAAAGGGCACAGGGTGTCCAGCCTGGACGACCTGGGCACCGCCTGGCAGGACAAGGTGATGCGCCAACGCCTGGACGACGTGCTGGCGCGCGGCCGGGAACTTTGGGACTACGAGCTGCAGCAGGAGACCGCCGACGGACTGCGCCGCACGGTGCTGCTGAATGCCCGCCGCATGCCGCTGCCCGAGGGCGACGACCACGCCGTGCTGGTGACCGTCAGCGACATTTCGCTGCAGAAGACCGCGCAGCAGGAGATCGCCGCGCTGAACCGCCAGCTGGAAGGCAAGGTGGAGCAGGTGTCGGAAGTGAACCGCGAACTGGAGGCGTTCAGTTATTCGGTGTCGCACGACCTGCGTGCGCCGTTGAGACACGTGGCCGGTTTTTCGGACAAGCTGGGCCGCCACCTGGGCGAGGGCATGGACGACAAGACCCGCCATTACCTGGAGGTGATCGGCGGTTCGGCCCGGCGCATGTCGCAGCTGATCGACGACCTGCTGGTGTACTCGCGGCTGGGCCGCGGCGCGCTGCGGTTGCAGGCGGTGGACATGCAGTCGCTGGTGGCCGAGGCGCGCGCCATGCTCGACGCTTCCGAACTGGGCGAGGGCCGTGCGGACCGGGTGGAATGGCGCATCGCGCCGCTGCCCATCGTGCTGGCCGACGAGAACATGATGCGCCAGGTATGGAGCAACCTGCTCGGCAACGCCGTGAAGTACAGCAGCCAGCGCGAGCGCGCGGTCATCGACGTCGAGCACCGGCGGCAGGAGGATGGCAGCCACCTGTTCAGCGTGCGCGACAACGGTGCCGGGTTCGACATGGCATACGCCGGCAAGCTGTTCGGCGTGTTCCAGCGCCTGCACAAGGCCAGCGACTTCCCCGGTACCGGCATCGGCCTGGCCAGCGTGCGCCGCGTGCTGGGCCGCCATGGCGGCCGGATCTGGGCCGAATCGGTGCCCGACCAGGGCGCCACCTTCTTTTTCACCCTTCCCGCGGCGCTTGACGCTCCGCCTTCCCGAGAGAAAGACGCATGAGCGCCATCCGCACCATCCTGCTGGCCGAAGACAGCCTGGCCGACGCCGAAATGGCGATCGACGCGCTGCGCGAGGCCAACCTCGCCAATCCCATCGTTCACGTGGAGGATGGGGTGGAGGCGCTGGACTACCTGTTGCGCCGTGGCGCCCATGCACAGCGCGAGGAAGGCCTGCCGTCGGTGCTGCTGCTGGACATCAAGATGCCGCGCATGGACGGGCTGGAGGTGCTGAAGCACATCCGTGGCGACGAGAAGCTGAAACACCTGCCGGTGGTGATCCTGTCGTCCTCCCGCGAGGAGAGCGACCTGGCACGCAGCTGGGACCTGGGCGTGAACGCGTATGTGGTCAAGCCGGTGGACATCGACCAGTTCTTCCAGGCGGTGAAGACGCTGGGCACGTTCTGGGCCGTCATCAACGAAACACCGATCAGGGACTGAGCCGTGCCGCATTCCGGTGCCCCGCTGGGCCGCGTCCGCATCCTGCTGGTGGAAGACTCCGAGCTGGATGCGGAGCTGTTGATCGAGCAACTGCTGGAGGCCGGCCTGGACGCGGAGTTCCTGCGCGTCGACGGTGCGGAGGACATGCGCGCTGCGCTGGCCGGCGATCCGTTCGACCTGGTGCTGTCGGACATGGAATTGCCGGGATTTTCCGGGTACCAGGCACTGGAGATCCTGCGCGAGCACGACCCACGCCTGCCGTTCGTGTTCTTCTCCGGCACCATCGGCGAGGAGGCGGCGGTCAGGGCGCTGCAGCAGGGCGCCAGCGACTACGTGCTCAAGCACACGCCGGCGCGGTTGCCGTCGGCGGTGGCGCGTGCCATCCGCGAGGCGCGCACCGAGCGCGAGCGCGAGCACGCCGAGAAGGAACTGATGCGCTCGCAGCGGCTGGACTGCCTGGCCATGCTGGCGGCAGGCCTGAGCCACGACCTGCGCAACATCCTGCAGCCGCTGCTGATCGTGCCGGACCTGCTGTCCACGTACAGCGATGACCCGAAGATCCTGCGCCTTGGCGCGGTGATCTCCGAAAGCGGCAAGCGCGGTCACGAGATGGCCGATTCCATGCTCTCGTTCGTGCGCGGTTCGCGCAAGGCCAGCGAGACGATCAGCGTGGCCGCGCTGTTCAGCGCCGTGCAGCTGCTGCTGCAGGGCAGCCTGTCGCGGCAGGTCCGCCTGGTGGTGGAGCCGCCGCCGGAGGACCTGCTGATCGAGGGCAACTACACCGAGTTCCAGCAGTGCCTGATCAACCTGTGCCTCAACGGCATCCAGGCCATGGCCGAGCGCGGCGGGCAGCTGACGCTGTCGGCGACGCCCACGGTGGCCGCCGACGGCCAGGAGTACGTGGTGCTGCGCGTGTCCGACGAGGGCACGGGCATGGATGAAGCCACGCGCGGGCAGTTGTTCACGCCGTTCTTCACCACCAAGGCCAGCGGGACCGGGCTGGGCCTGATGTCCTGCAAGCGCATCGTCGAGTCGGCGCGCGGACGCATCGAGGTGCGCAGCACGCTGGGCAGTGGCACCGTGTTCGAACTGCATCTGCCGGCGCCGGTCGCCGACGAATGGGTCGGGGCCGAAGATGCCGCATTCCTCGATGGTGGTGGACGCCGGATCCTGCTGGTCGATGGCGACGCGACGCGCCTGTCGCTGCTGGGCAATGCACTGGCCGCGCAGGGCTACGACCCCGTGATGGCGCCCGATGGCGCCAACGCGCTACAGCAGATCGCGCGCAACGGCCTGCCTGCACTGTCGGTCATCGACGACGACATCCTGTTGCTGTCGGCCGCAGACGTGCTGGCGGTGTTGAAGGAGGCGGGCTTCGAAGGCCCCGTGGTGCGTCTGCGCGAACCCGACAGGCAGGCCGACGGCCACGATTGCGCGGCGAGCGTGGTGAAACCGGTGCAGGTGCAGGCGCTGTTCGGAGCGATCGAGCACGCCCTGGGGTTGCGCGCCTGAGGTCCCGAGGCCTGCAGGCGCGCCAAAAACCGGTCAGGCGTGGCCCACGGACGGCTTCAGCCGCTGCCAGACCGCGCGCATGATGGGTTGCGCGCGGTACCAGCCGATCGGCGTATCGGGGCAGTAGCGCTGCAGCCGGTCGCGCAGAGAAGGCGCGATCTCGTCGAAGTCGTGCCGGTGGTGCAGCAGGTAGGCGTCGTAGCCGATCTTCAGGCACTTCTCCAGGTCGCTGACGGTGGCGCCGACCACCTGGAAGGTGTCCTCATTGAGGCGCGTCTTCCAGTAGGCGAGTTCGGCATCGATGTCGACGATCTGCGCGGTGGCGTGGCGGTTGTGGGACTGGCTGGCCATGGTTAATCCCCCGTGTCGATGTGGTGGTGACGGGGAAAGTTTTTGTTCCGCGCAGTGATGCTTAAGTGAAATAAAGGGCGTTCTAACGTGGATTTAACCGTGCGGGCCCTTTTTCGTTCACGTTCGCCATGATGGCGTGAACATCGCTTCGTCGTTGCATGGCGTGGTCGAGCAGCGCGCGCTCCTCCAGCAGCGCCGCAGGCAAAGCGAACAGGGGTGGGTCTTCTTCCAGCGGTGCGTTGAGCCGCGCCCAGACGCGTTCGATGATCGCCAGCGCCCATGGCCAATCCAGGCGGATGCCGCGCACGATGGCGGCGTCGTAGCGCGCGGGCAGCGCGGGCAGGAGCTGCTGCAGCGAGCATCTGCGCGAGAGCAGGTAGGCGTCGTACGCGAACTTGAGCGTGGGCACGTAGTAGCGGAAGGGCGTGCCGGGGCGATGGAAGGGCTGGCACGCGTAGGTCTCTTCCCAGAAGCGAAGTTCCGACTGGATGTCGATCACGGCGCAGGGCATGGTGGTGTCCGTCCACGCGTGGGCGAACGGATCGGGCAGGCGGGGCATGAGCTTCCCTCCATGGCGCAAGACCTGGCCGAGGGTGCACCCGAGGGATGAAATGCGGCTTGCAATGCCATGACAGCCGCCTGCGTCTGCCCTTCGCGGCAGCGGATGCTGTCGCAAGGCCCCCTGTGGCAACGCGTCACCCTTCCTCCCCAAGGAGGCGCGTGGTCAACGCCCTTGCCGGTTCTTGTCGTTGTTTTCGCCCCTGCGCCAAGGAACACGACCGTCCGCACGACGAACGGCCAACCGTTCGTCGTCTTCCCACGGATCCGTCAGTGCCTCACTGCCTGCGCGATGCGGTCATGGTCATGGCCATGCTCGTCCAGCCAGCGCCACGTCTCGCGGAGCAGCGTGCGCGCCACCGGCCATTCCGGTCCCCCGTCGCCACGCAGACGGTCCCAGTGGTCTTCCAGCTGGAGTTCGGTGTCCAGGTCGAGCGTGCCGGCATGCCCGGCGTGCGACGCGGCCGCGAATGCATAGGCACGGCAGGCATCCTCCCAGGCGACATCAGGATGCAGGCGCCTGCGCCGGCCATAGTCGTACGCGGTGAAAGCGGCAAATTCATCGTCCTGCTGAACGGGGGAGCGGGGCACCTGCCGCAGCGTGTCCAGATGTGCGTGGTAGAGGTGGGGGTCCATGCAGATTCTCCGGTTATGCCGGCAGTGGTATCGCGCCAACCGTTACCCAAGGGTGAGAAATCTCTTCAAGCGCCGATCACAAAGCTGAGGCGAGGACATCCGATCAGCCGGCGGTCAGTCTCAGGCGTTGAGACGCATGCGGCGTCATATACGCCGCTCCACGAGAGCCCGACATGCCCGCCCAGACCGCGCTTATCCGACGCCAGGCCGACGAGGCCGCACTCCTCCCCGCACGTCATGCCGATGGGCGCGCGCTGGCCGAACGGCTGGCGGGCAAGTACCGCGACCGCGTCACCGGGCAGTTCGTCCTTCCTGCGCGGGAAGGACGCTACGAGGCGCTACCGGACGATCTGCCTGCCGCACTGGCCATGGCCCTGCGCAGCCGCGGCATCGAACGCCTGTATTCGCACCAGGCCGAGGCGTGGCGGCATGCACGGGACGGCGATCACCTGGCGGTGGTCACGCCCACGGCCTCCGGCAAGTCGCTGTGCTACACGTTGCCGGTGGTGGCCTCGGCGCTGTCGCGCAAGGGCAAGGCGCTGTACCTGTTCCCGACCAAGGCATTGGCCCAGGACCAGGTGGCCGAGCTGCTGGATCTGAGCAAGGCCGGCGACCTGGGTCTGAAGGCCTTCACCTTCGACGGCGACACCCCGGGCGATGCCCGCCAGGCCATCCGCCTGCATGGCGACATCGTGGTCAGCAACCCGGACATGCTGCACCAGGCCATCCTGCCGCACCACACCAAGTGGGCGCAGTTCTTCGAGAACCTGCGCTACGTGGTGATCGACGAAGTGCATACGTATCGGGGCGTGTTCGGCAGCCACGTCGCCAACGTGCTGCGGCGGTTGAAGCGGGTCTGCGCGTTCTACGGCGCCACCCCGCAGTTCATCGTCTGCTCGGCCACCATCGGCAATCCGCAGGCGCACGCGGAAGCGCTGCTGGAACTGCCGGTGCACGCGATCACCGAGTCCGGCGCGCCGGTGGGCGAGAAGCATGTGCTGTTGTGGAATCCGCCGGTGGTCAATCCCGACCTGGGCCTGCGCGCGTCGGCCCGCTCGCAGAGCAACCGCATCGCAAGGCTGGCGATCAAGGCCGGACTGAAGACGCTGGTGTTCGCCCAGTCGCGCACCATGGTCGAGGTGCTGACCAAGTACCTGAAGGACGTGTTCGACAGCGATCCCCGACTGCCGGCACGCATCCGCGCCTACCGCGGCGGCTACCTGCCCACCGAACGGCGCGAGGCCGAGCGCGCCATGCGCGACGGGCGCGTGGACGGCATCGTCTCCACCTCGGCGCTGGAACTCGGCGTGGACATCGGCAGCCTGGATGCGGTGGTGCTGAACGGTTATCCGGGCTCCATCGCGGCGACGTGGCAGCGTTTCGGACGCGCGGGGCGACGGCAGCAGGCGTCGCTGGGCATCCTGGTGGCCAGTTCGCAGCCATTGGACCAGTACGTGGTGCGGCATCCCGAGTTCTTCGCCGACAGCCCGCCGGAGCATGCGCGCATCGCGCCGGACCAGCCGATGATCCTGCTGGATCACGTGCGCTGCGCCGCGTTCGAACTGCCGTTCCTCGCCGGAGAACCGTTCGGGCCGGTGGATCCGACGCCCTACCTGCAGCTGCTGGACGAGGACAGCGTGGTGCATCGCGAAGGCGACCGTTACGAGTGGATCGCCGACAGCTATCCGGCCAATGCGGTCAGCCTGCGCTCGGTGGCCGACGGCAACTTCGTCGTGGTGGACCGCACCGATGGCCGCCAGGTGATCATCGCCGAGGTCGATTTCAGCGGCGTGCCGTTGACGCTGTACGAGGGGGCCATCCACATGATCCAGTCCACGCCGTACCAGGTGGAGCGGCTGGACTGGGAAGGGCGCAAGGCCTATGTCACCCGCACCCACGTGGACTACTACACCGATGCCATCGACTACACCAAGCTCAAGGTGCTGGAGCGCTTCGATGGCTGCATCGCCGGGCAGGGCACCTGCCACCACGGCGAGGTGCACGTGGTACGGCGGGTGGCCGGATACAAGAAGATCCGCTACTACACCCACGAGAACATCGGCTATGGCCCGGTGAACCTGCCCGACCAGGAGATGCATACCACCAGCGTGTGGTGGCAACTGCCGCCGGCGCTGCTGGAATCGGCTTTCGAGTCGAGACAGGACGCGCTGGACGGCTTCCTCGGCGCAGCGTACGCACTGCACATCGCCGCCACCGTCGCCGTGATGGCCGAAGGACGCGACCTGCAGAAGGCGGTGGGCGATGGCGACGGTGCCTGGTTCGCCCTGCCGGATGCACAGGGGCGTGGCCAGTTGCGCGGCACCGAAAGCCAGGTGCTGTCGCCGGTGTCGGGGGACCGTTTCATCCCCACCGCCTACCTGTACGACAACTACCCCGGCGGCATCGGCCTGAGCGAGCCGTTGTGGCGACGGCAGCGCGAACTGGTGCAGCGCGCCGCGCAACTGGTCTCGGCCTGCGACTGCCGGGCAGGGTGCCCGGCCTGTGTCGGTCCGGTGCTGGCCAACGACGAGGACGCCGAAACCACGCCGCATACGCTGGCGGCACGCGTGCTGCAGCTGCTGGACGCCGCATGAGCGTCAGCCTGGAGAAACTGCAGCGGCTGCGTCGCCAGGCCGGGCACGGCAGCGGCGTGTCGCCGTCCGCGCCGTTGCCGCCGGCGCATGACCCGTTGCCGGCACTGCGTCGCATGCTGGGCATCCGCGAGCGCTCGCAACCCTCCGTTCCCGCGCGCGCCTGCGATCGCGCGCTGCCGGGCGACGAGATCGCGCCGGGTCTGCTGCGACTGGAGCAGGTCCTGGCGTTCGACGGGGTTGGGACGCAGGTCGACGGTACGTTCGCGCGGACAGGCGTGCTGCCCACGGCCAACATGCTGTTTTTCGATACCGAGACCACCGGACTGTCCGGCGGCACGGGCACGCGCGCCTTCATGGTGGGGGCGTCGGATTTCGTGCCCGGGGGGCTGCGTGTGCGCCAGTTGCTGATCACCCACCTGTCGGCCGAGCCGGCGATGCTGCGCGAATTCTCGCGCTGGCTGGCGGAGGATACGCGCCTGGTCAGCTACAACGGCCGCTGCTACGACGCGCCGCTGCTGGCCGCACGCTATCGGCTGGCGCGGCAGGGCTCGCCGCTGGCCGGCATCGAGCACCTCGACCTGCTGTTCCCCACGCGCCGCCGCTACCGCGGCGTCTGGGAGAACTGCCGGTTGGCGACCATCGAACGCCGCGCGCTCGGTATCGTGCGCGAAGACGACCTCCCCGGTTCGGAAGCGCCCGGCGCGTGGCTGCAGTACCTGCGCGGCGGCGATGCCGGCCTGCTGCGGCGGGTGCTGCAGCACAACTTCCAGGACGTGGTGACGCTGGCGCACCTGCTGCTGCATCTTGCGCAGCCGGCGAGTGGGGGAACGGAAACGCAGCCGCCGTTCGCCCGCGATACACCTTGACCGTCCCTGGCCTCCGGCGGATGCTGGCCGAGTCGGGCTGCCGATGATGACGTACCCCCTGTTCTCCGCACAGGAGCCGTCCCATGCACCGTATGGCTGTCCTCGGGCTGCTGGTCTGCGCAGGCCTGCCATCCCCTGTCCTTGCGCAGGACTCGCTTCCTGCGGTGGATCGCTTCTATCTGGCGGCGGGGCGCTACCGGGCCGACCACGACCTGGACACGCGGTGGGACGCCAGCGATGGTTCGCTCGGCACAAACGTCAATTTCCAGCGTGACCTGGGATTCGTCGACCAGCAGGATGCATTGGCATGGCGCATCGGCGGGAGTTTCGGCCAGGCGCGCCACCACACGCTGGATGCGTTCGGTTACGACTACGAGGACGCCAGCGCGCGCTTCCTGGATCGCGATCTGGAGATCGGCGACAGCACGTACCCGGTCGATGCCGCCTTCACCGGCCGACTGGACCTGGATGTCACCGGTGTGTCGTACACCTGGATGTTCCTGCAGGACGGCAAGCGTGCCTTCGGTATCGGCCCGGGCGCGATGCGCTACGACATCGTCGCCGACCTGGATGCGGCGGCCACCGTCGGCGGTACACCGGTGGCGTACGCGAACGACCTGTCCGAAGACGCCTGGGCGCCGATGCTGCGTGCGGAGTACGCCCATGTGCTGTCCGCGCGATGGCGCTGGGGGGCGTCCCTGGCCTATACGCGCAAGAACGGCGGCAACGTCGCTGGCGATGCGATGGATGCGCAGGTGGAACTGGAGTACTTCCCATGGGAGCGCTTCGGGTTTTCGCTGCGCTACAACTACAACCACGTGGATCTCGATTTCACACGCTCCCGTTTCGACGGCAATCTGAATCTCGACAACCGGGGGCCGCAGTTGTTGGGCAAGCTGCGCTTCTGAAGGGCCGCATGTCGGGGATCCACCGACAGCGGAGTGTGAAGGACTGCGCATTCCCCGCATCGCGCCTCAAGAATGCGCCGTCGCGGCCGACACCCTTGCTAGATTTCATCCGGTCCGTGTCCTGCGAGTAGGGCGCGCGTTGAAGGTTGCACGAAACAAGGGGAAGTGCTTTGCGCATTCTGTACGTTGGCGATACCGCCTGCCTGCCTGACGATCTGTCCGATTACATCGGCGACATGGGAGACGAGTGGACCGTGGAAACGGTGGCCGACGGCAAGTCGGCGATGTTCGCGGTGGCCAACGGCCCGGTCGACGTGGTGATGGTGGGGCCCGCGCTGGCCGACCTGCCGCCGTCCACGCTGCTGGGGCAGATCCGCACGCTGCGTCCCGAGACCATCCGCATCGCGCTGCTGGAAGGCAGTAACGACAGCCTGGCCGCCCCGATCAAGCTGATCGGCGTGGCGCACCGCTTCCTGCCGCTGCCGCTGTCGTCGGAAACCGTGCTGGAGGCGATCCACAGCCTGGAAGAACTGCGCGACCTGCTGGACAGTCCACGCCTGCGTCGCGCCATCGGCCGGGTCGAACACCTGCCGTCGCCGCCGCACCTGTACTTCGCGCTGACACGTGCACTGGAAGAGGATGAAGGCACCGCCAACGACATCGCCAAGCTGGTGGCGGGCGATCCGGCCATCGCCGCCAAGGTGCTGCAGCTGTGCAACTCGGCCTACTTCTCCAACGGGCGCGCGATCACCGACTTGCGCGCGGCCGTCACGCGGCTGGGCCTGGGCACGCTGCGCGACCTGGTGCTGGCCAGCGAAGTCTTCTCGATGAAGACCGCCTCCAGCGTGGACCGCACCGCCCTGCAGCACCGCGCGCTGCTGGCCTCGCGCCTGGCCGCGAAGATCCTGCCGCGCACCAGTTCCGAACTCGGCGCCACGGCGGCGCTGCTGGCCGACATCGGCCTGCTGCTGCCGGGCGTGCGCGACGAACGCGACACCCCGGTGGCCGAAGACGACGACCGACCGGGCCACACCGAGGCCGGCGCCTACCTGCTGGGTCTGTGGGGCCTGCCGATGCCCATCGTCGAGGCGGTGGCGTTCCACCGCCAGCCGCAGCGCTCCAGCCTGCGCAGCTTCTGGGTGCCCGGTGCCGTGCATGTGGCCGGCGCACTGGCCAGCAACGAGCCGGTGGACGAGAGCTACCTGAAGTCGCTGGGCGTGCTGGACCAGCTGCCCAGCTGGCGCCAGATGGCCGAAACCATGGTCGAGCGCGCCGAAGAACAGGCCGCCTGACGCTTCATCCGATGCCGTGTGCGCGCGCGCGACATGGCGTCTGCGATTCCGCATGCCCCTCACATGGAGCGGCCCGCGAGGGAGTCATGATCGTCATTCCAGCGCAAACTGGAATCCATTGCCCCAGGTGATGACCTTCCTTCCGTATGTCGGAAGGCAAAGGCGAAGAGCGTCCCCGCTTTCGCTGGGACGACGGTGAGTGTGTCGCCGTCAGGGACGGTAGGCGGGAGAGGGTTCCTGCACCTTGCCTGGAGCCTTTGCGATGATCCGGGGGCGTAGCCATGCGGCGAAGTCGGCTTCGCCGAGACTGCCTTCCGACAGGCCCAGATACCGCGGGTAGAGCTCGTGGTCTTCCGCCGACAACGTGGCGTCATTGAGCACGATGAAGACTTCGCAGGCCACGGCCGCCATGCGCTTGTTGCCGTCCACGAAAGGATGGCTGCGCGCCAGGCCGAAAGCCGTGGCGGCCGCCAGATCGGCCAGATCCGGCGCGGGTTGCCCGTAGGTGTGCAGCTGCCTGGGACGCGCGAGCGCCGATTCCAGCAAGCCCTCGTCGCGGATGCCGGTCGCGCCGCCATGCTCGGCCAATTGCCGGTCATGGATGGCCAAGGCCAAGGCTCGACTGATCCAGACGATCATCCGGGCTGCTTCATTGGGCCAGCTTGTGAAGCAAGGTGCGGCGGCTGCGCATCACCTGCTCGGCCACCTCCATCTGCTCGGCGAGGGTGGGGTCGTAGACCGTCAGGCGGATGCCGTCGGGGGTCTCGAGCGCGTGGAGTTCATCGCCTTTTTCCAGGCGGAGGCGTGCCAGGAGATCCTTGGGCAGGATGACGCCGGCAGAGTTGCCGACCGTGGTGATCTTGAGCTTCATGGCCGCCTCCTTGGCGTTATAACCATGGTTATATTGAGGCGTATGGGGCTGGGAGGCAAGCCGCACGTCTTTCTCGCCATGTGAGACCTGAAGGTGTACAAATGTACACCATGAACCCCGTCGACCTGCCTCCCCAACGTGCCGCCGTCCTGGCCTTCCTGCGCCGGGAGCTGGCGGCCGGACGCGCGCCCAGTCTGGCGGACATTGCCGGGGCCTTCGGCTTCGCTTCGCGCAATGCCGCGCAGAAGCATGTGCAGGCGCTGGTCGCCGACGGACTGCTGGAGCAGGCCCCGGGCCAGAAGCGTGGCCTGCGCCTGCCGGGCGGCATGGCGGACCTGCTGCCGCTGCCCGTACTGGGGCGGGTGGCCGCGGGCCAGCCGATCGGGGCCGACATTGGCCTGGACGAGCAGTTGTGGCTGGACCGCCGGCTGTTCTCGCCGCAGCCGGATTACCTGCTGAAGGTGCAGGGCGATTCGATGATCGACGACGGCATCGTCGATGGGGACCTGGTCGGCGTGCACCGCACGCCGGAGGCGCGCGACGGACAGACCGTCGTGGCCCGCATCGATGGCGAGCTGACCATCAAGCGCCTGCAGCGCGAACGCCGCCGCATCCGCCTGTTGCCGCGCAATCCCGCGCACGCGCCCATCGAGGTGCAGCCGGGGCAGGACTTCGCCATCGAAGGCGTGTACTGCGGCCTGGTGCGCCGGGGTTGAGATGGGTGCCGTCGTCGCCCTCGATACGCTGCTGGCCGCGCGCACGCTGTGGCACGCGGGCCGCAGTGCGGCGATCGCCGCCGATGGCGAACCCACCGGGCATGCCGCGCTGGACGCGCTGCTGCCGCAGGGCGGCTGGCCCCGCCGCGCCCTGACCGAACTGCTGCTGCCAGCCGACGGCGTGGGCGAACTGGCGCTGCTGTTGCCGACGCTGGCGCGTCTGACCCAGGCCGGCAGCGCCGTGGCGGTGATCGCGCCGCCGTACATTCCGTATGCCCCCGCCTGGCAGGCCGCCGGCGTGGATCTGGCGCTGCTGGAAATCGTGGAAGCCGCGCCGCGTGATGCATTGTGGGCCTTCGAACAATGCCTGCGCAGTGGCGCCTGTGCGGCCGTGCTCGGCTGGCCGCTCCACGCCGACGGGCCGGCGCTGCGCCGGCTGCAGGTGGCGGCCGACAGTGGCGAATGCTTGGGCTTCGCACTGCGCGACCGTCGCCATGCGGCCAATCCCTCGGCAGCCGCGCTGCGCGTGGAAGCCACCCGCGATGCGCAGGGCGGTACGCAATGGCGGGTGCGCAAATGCCGGGGTGGTCCGGCACCTGCGCAACCCTTCGCACTGGTCGCGCATTGAGGCCTACCGATGCTCTGGGCCTGTGTACTGCTGCCGCAGCTGGCGCTGGACGCCGTCCTCCGGCGTTTGCCTGATCCCGACGCGCCGCTGGCACTGGTCGGAGGCGCCGTGCAGTTGCGTACCCTGCAGGCGGTGAATGCATCGGCCGCGCAGGCGGGCCTTAGGGCCGGCATGCGCCTGACCGCCGCGCACGCGCTGCTGCCGGAGTTCGCGATGGTCGAATACGACCCCTCGGCCGAAGCGCGCTGGCAGCGCTTCCTCGCCGCCTGGGCTTACCGCCACAGCTCGCTGGTCAGCGCGCAGTGGCCAGGGTGCCTGGTGCTGGAGGTGCGCGCCAGCTTCCGCCTGCTGGGACCTTGGCCGCGCATCGAGGCGCGGTTACGCGAGGAACTCGGTCTGCTGGGTTTCCAGCATCGTCTCGCGTTGGCGCCCACGCCGCGCGCGGCGCATGTGTTCGCCGGCCTGCGCGATGGCCTGGCGGTGATGCAGCCGGCAGCGATGATGGAGATGCTGGACCGCGTGCCGGTGCGGCGCGCCCGCCTGCCGGACGACGCCGGCGAACGCCTGCACCGCATGGGCATCCGCGACCTGCGCACGCTGCGCGGGCTGCCACGCGACAGCCTGCGCCGCCGTTTCGGCCTGCCGGTGCTCGACCACCTGGATCGCCTGTACGGCCAGGCCGACGATCCGCTGGTGTACTACGCGCCGCCGGATCACTTCGATGCACGCATCGAGCTCGGCTACGAAGTCGAGAGCCACATGGCGCTGCTGTTCCCGCTGCGCCGGCTCATCGGCGACCTGTGCACCTACCTGTCCATCCGCGACGGTGGCGTGCAGCGCTTCGTGCTGCGGCTGGAGCACGAAGAGGGCCACACCGATGTCGAGGTGGGGCTGCTGGCCGCCGAGCGCGAGCCGGCCATGCTGTTCGAACTGACCCGCAACCGCCTGGAGCGCGTGCAGATCGCGCAGCCGGTGGTGGGTGTGCGCCTGCTGGCGCGCGAACTGCCGCCGTTCGTGCCGGCCGCGCGCGATCTGTTCGATACGCGACCGCAGCAGCAACTGCCGTGGCCGCAGTTGCGCGAACGCCTGCGCGCGCGCCTGGGCGACGAGGCGGTGCACCGTGTGGCACCGGCCGGCGATCCACGCCCGGAACGCGCCTGGCGACGCGTGCAGGGCGATGGCGGGCGCATCGAACAGGCGCCCCTGCGTCCGCCGCGTCCGACCTGGCTGCTGCCGCACCCGGTGCCTCTGCGCGATCCGCACCCGCGCATCGTCTCCGGCCCCGAACGGCTGGAAAGCGGCTGGTGGGACGGCGAGGACGCGCGCCGCGATTACTACGTGCTGGAAACCTCGCAGGGCCAGCGCGCCTGGGCCTTCGCGCCGCCGGGCGAGCAGGGCGGCTGGATGCTGCACGGGTGGTTCGCGTGAGCTGGGACGATGCGGTGGACGGCGTCGACCGCGACACGCCCGGCGGTCGCCCGCCCCGCGCTTGGGAAGTGGCGCAGCGGTTGCGCCGGCATGCCGCGGCCAACGACGACGGCCCGCAGGAAGATGCATGGCCGGCCTATGCGGAACTGCATTGCCTGTCGGACTTCTCGTTCCTGCGCGGCGCGGCCAGTGCGGAGGAATTGTTCGAGCGCGCACGCGATCTCGGTTATGAAGCGCTCGCGATCACCGACGAATGTTCGCTGGCCGGCATCGTGCGCGGTTGGGAGGCGTCGCGCGCGACGGAGGTGCCCCTCATCGTCGGCAGCGAGTTCACCCTGGCGTGCGGACTGAAGTGCGTGCTGCTGGTGGAAACCACGGCCGGCTACACGCGGCTGTGCGAACTGATCACCACCGCTCGGCGCGCCGTCGACAAGAAGGGCTACCGGCTCACGCGGCAGGACGTGGAGCGCCTCTTGTCCGACGTCGATCCTGCCGTCTGCGGCCTGTTCGCGCTCTGGCTGCCGGCATGCGAGATCGACGAAACGCAGGGGCGATGGCTGCAGTCGGTGTTCGGCGATCGCGCGCACATGGCGGTCGAACTGCACCGTGAGCAGGACGATACCGCCCGACTCGCGCGCCTGCTTGAGTCCGCCGAACGCCTCGCCATGGTGCCGGTGGCGGCCGGCGACGTGCACATGGACGTGCGCCGCCGTCGCGCGTTGCAGGACACGATGACGGCGATCCGCCATGTCGCACCGCTGGCCGAATGCGGCGAGCACCTCTTCCGCAACGGCGAACGCCACCTGCGCACGCGACGGGCGCTGGGCAACATCTATCCGCGCGCCCTGATCGACGCCGCGGTGGCGCTGGCGCGGCGTTGCAGGTTCGACCTCAAGCGCGACATCCACTACCGCTATCCGGCCGAGCTGGTGCCGGCGGGCCACACGCCCACCACATGGCTGCGCGAACTCACGGAACGCGGCATGCGCGAGCGCTGGCCGGAGGGCGTGCCGGATTCAGTAGTGGATCAGATCGACGGCGAACTCGCGCTGATCGAAGAGCTCCAGTACGAGGCGTTCTTCCTCACGGTGTGGGACATCGTGCGGTTTGCCAAGGAACAGAACATCCTCTGCCAGGGACGTGGTTCATCGGCGAATTCCGCGGTCTGCTTCGCACTGGGCATCACCGTGGTCAATCCCGCCGAAAGCCGCCTGCTGATGGCCCGATTCCTGTCGAAGGATCGCGGCGAACCGCCGGACATCGACGTCGATTTCGAGCACGAACGCCGCGAGGAAGTGCTGCAGTACGTCTACACCAAGTATGGCCGCCGCCGTGCCGCGCTGGCCGCCACGGTGATCCGTTACCGCGGCAAGAGCGCGGTGCGCGACGTGGCCAAGGCGTTCGGCCTGCCGCCGGACCAGATCGCACTGCTGGCCGACTGCTATGGCTGGGGCAACGGCGAGGCGCCGATGGAGCAGCGCCTGCGCGAGGCGGGGTTCGACCCGGAAAATCCGCTGATCCGGCGCGTGCTGGCGGTGACCGAGCAGCTGCGCGACCACCCGCGGCATCTTTCGCAGCACGTGGGCGGCTTCGTGATCGGCGATGCGCCGCTGTCCACGGTAGTGCCTGTCGAGAACGCGTCGATGGACGAGCGCACCATCATCCAGTGGGACAAGGACGATCTGGAGACGATGGGGTTGCTCAAGGTCGACTGCCTGGCGCTGGGCATGCTGACCTGCATCAGGAAGGCGGTGGACCTGATAGACAAGCACCGGGGATTCCGTCTGGATCTTGCGCGCCTGCCGAACGACGACGAGGCGACCTTCCAGATGATCCAGGCCGCCGACACCGTCGGCGTGTTCCAGATCGAATCGCGCGCGCAGATGAGCATGCTGCCGCGGTTGAAGCCGAAGGAATACTACGACCTGGTAGTGGAAGTAGCCATCGTACGCCCCGGCCCGATCCAGGGCGGCATGGTGCATCCCTACCTCCGCCGCCGGCAGGGCAAGGATCCGGTGACGTATCCGTCGGAAGGGGTGAAGGAGATCCTCGGGAAAACGCTCGGCATCCCGTTGTTCCAGGAACAGGTGATGGAACTGGTGATCCATGCCGGCTATACGCCCTCGCAGGCCGATGGGCTTCGTCGCTCGATGGCGGCCTGGAAGCGCGGGGGCGACATGGAGCCGCATCGCCTGCGCATCCGCGAACTGATGCTGAAGAAACACTATTCCCCGGAGTTCATCGATCAGATTTTCGAGCAGATCAAGGGCTTCGGTTCCTACGGCTTCCCGCAGAGCCATGCCGCCTCGTTCGCCAAGCTGGTCTACATCAGCTGCTGGCTGAAACGGCACGAGCCGGCCGCCTTCGCCTGCGCGCTGCTCAATGCGCAGCCGATGGGCTTCTACTCGCCCAGCCAGATCGTGCAGGACGCGCGACGCGGGCAGGGTGGGCGTGTGTCCATCGACGTCCTCCCCGTCGATGTCGCCGTCAGCGACTGGGACAATACGCTGGAAGGCGGGCATGTGCGCCGCGGGGTCGACGACGGCGGACAACCCTCGCTGCGGCTCGGCTTCCGGCAGGTGGGCGGACTGTCGGAGGACGCCGGCAAGGCGATCATGGCCGCGCGCGCGCAACGCCCCTTTGCCGATGTCCGTGATCTCTGCCAGCGTGCCAGGCTCGACGAGAAGGCGCGCACTGCCCTGGCCGAAGCGGGCGCGTTGCAGTCGCTGGCCGGACATCGCCATGCCGCGCGCTGGGCGGTCGCCGGCATCGAGCGGCAGCGCCCGCTGCTGCCCGGCAGTCCGGACGAGGAGGCGATCGTCCTGCCTGCGCCGACGGTGGGGGAGGACGTGACCACGGATTACCGCATGACCGGGCTGACGCTGGGCGCGCATCCGCTGTCGTTGCTGCGCGAACGCCTGCAGCGGCAACGCGTGGTCGATTCACGACAACTGCGCGGGTTGCCGCATGGGCGGGGCGCATTCGCGGCCGGCATCGTCACCCAGCGGCAACGGCCGGCGACGGCGAAGGGCACCATCTTCGTCACCCTGGAGGACGAGCATGGCATGGTCAACGTGGTGGTGTGGTCGCACGTGGCGCTGCGCGACCGCAAGGCCCTGCTCGGCGCGCGCCTGATGGCGGTACGCGGCCGTTGGGAACAGGTGGACGGCGTCTCCCACCTGATCGCGCGCCGGCTGGAGGATTTCAGTCACCTGCTGGGCGAGATCCAGCCCGGCTCCCGTGACTTCCACTGATCTGCCATGCGTGCGCTGACGGCCTACACCGACGACCTGTTCGCTCCGGCGATGCACCAGTTGGTGGATGATGCGCAGGGCGGCATCCGCTACTGGCCCGATGTCATCGATCCTGCAACAGCCCAGCGCTGGTTCGACCTGCTGCACGCAGGCGCAGCCTGGACGCACCTGCAGCGTCCGATGTACGACCGCATCGTCGACGTGCCCAGGCTGCTGGCGAACTATGCCGTGGACGCATTGCCGGACGATCTGCCGCTGGCGCAGTTGCTGGCCTGCGTGCAGGCGAGGGCACCTGCGCCCTACACGCGCATCGGCATGAACCTCTACCGCGACGGCCACGACAGCGTCGCCATGCACGGCGACAAGCTGCATACCGTGGCGGCCGGCCATCCGATCACGCTGGTGTCGCTGGGCGCGCCGCGGCGGATGCTGATCCGTGCCCGCGAAGGCCGCCGCGAGACCTTGGCAGTGGATCTGGCGCCAGGCAGCGTGCTGTCGATGAGCCATGCCTCGCAGAGTACGCATGAACACGGCATCCCCAAGACGCGTCGTGCGCAGGGGCCGCGGATCAGCGTGGTGTTCCGGGTGAGGCCGGCCTGAGGGGAGGCCTGTAGGAGCGACGTGAGTCGCGACCGCGGAGGATCGTGGTCAGGAGCGTGTCTCAAGCCCGCTCAGATTCAGCGTCACGGCTCATCAGGCGTGCGGTCGCGACTTACGTCGCTCCTACAGAAAGCCAAAAAAAACGCCGCGTGAGCATCGCGGCGTGAGGGGAAGGACTGCATGAAAAGGAGGAGGACGGTCAGCCCATCAGCTTGAACAGCGACAGCGACTGCATCTGCATGAAGACCGTCTGCGCGGCCTGCAGCGCGGTGTTCTCCATCTGGTAGCGGCCGATGGCCTCGGCCCAGTCCAGGTCGCGCAGGGTGGACAGCGTGCCCTGCAGGGTGACGTTGTTGGCTTCGCGCAGCGCCGCCGCATCGTCGATGGCCGACAGCTGCGCGCCGCCGCTGGCGCGCGCGTCGATCATTTTGCTCTGTGCGGTGGCGACGTCGCGCATCGCGGCCTGCAGGTCGTTCTGCATGGCGCCGCGCTGCGCATCGGTGGTGGGGTTGGTGTCCAGCGTGGTGATCAATCCCTGCACGGTGGCGAAGATGTCGCGCGAGCCGGCCGGGCCGAGGGTGAAGCTGTCGCCGTTGGCCGGCTGTCCTTCGATCCGCATCTGCACGCCCGCGAAGGCGATGCTCTCGCCCTTGGCGTAGGTGCCGGTGGTGACGACGGTACCTCCGGCGTCGGTCACCTGGTAGGTGTCGCCCGCGCCGAAGCTCAGGGTGTAGGTGCCTCCGTCCCAGGCCGTGGAATCGGTCACGCCGAAGCCCATCAGCAGGCCGGTACCGGTATTGCCCGCGGCCGGCTGGCCGTCGATGCGGCCGTCACCGGTGCGCAGGCGCAGGAACACTTCGCTGCCCGGCAGCGTGTCGGCGACGAACATGTCCGGCGCCACTTCCACCTGCCGCTGGGTCTGGTCGCCGCTGTAGATCACGCTGCCGCCGGCGATCGCGAACGGCGCGCTGCCGTCGCTCGTGCCACCGAACAGGTAGCGTCCGGCGCCGTCGGTGCTGTTGGCCAGGTCCAGCAGGCCGGCGTAGATCGCCTTCAGTTCGGTGCTGATCGCCTTGCGGCTGTCTTCGCCCATCGCGGCGTTGTTGGCCTGGATGACCAGTTCGTTGACGCGTGCCATCGCATCGCCTACCTGGGTCAGCGCGTTCTCCTGCAGGCCCAATCGGTTCTGCACGGCGCTGGCGTTCATGCCGAAGCGTTCCAGTTCGGCCACGGCGCGGTCCAGTCCGACGGCAGTACCGGCAGCGACGGGATCGTCCTTCGCGGTGACCAGGCGCTGGCCGCTGGCCAGCTGTTGCTGCGTGTGCGCCAGCTTCGCCTGCTTGGCCAGCATCGTCGTGATCGACTGCTGGTACATCATGCCGGTGGAGATGCGGTAGTTCATCGGCGGGTCGCGGCCAGGAGGGATTGGAAGAGCGTGTCGGCGGTGGCGATGATCTGCGATGCCGCCTGGTAGGCCTGCTGCAGGCGCATCAGGTCGGCGGCTTCCTCGTCCAGGTTGACGCCGGACACCGCATCGCGCGCGGCCTGCGCCTGGTCGTGGATCACCTGCTGGGCCTGTGCGGAGTAGTCGGCCTGGCGCGCCGCCGAACCGACCTGGGTGGTCAGGCCGCCGATGGCGCCGTTGAGCGTCAGCGTGCCGCCATTGAGCACGCGCGCGTCGTCGAGGTTGGACAGTAGCTTGGCGTTGCCGTTGTCGCTGGAATTCGCGCCGGTCGGGCCCACGCTGAAGGTGTCGCCGGCGGCGGGCGCGCCATCCAGCACCACGCTCCAGCCGTTGTAGGCGATGGTCTGGCCCGGCGTGTAGGCGAACGGACCGGTGCCGTTGATCGTGTACTGGGTGGCGTCGATGAATTCGATGTCGGCCGGCGCCAGCAGAGCGGCGTTGGCAGCGTCGGTGACCTTGAGGCCGCTGAGCTTGCCGCTGCCGGTATTGGCCAGGTCGGTGGTGGCCTTCACCGGGGTGGCCGCCGCGATGCGGCCGGGATCGGTGATCGCCACGCCCAGGTTGCCGGCGGCGCCGGCGGTGGGCTGCAGCAGGAAGCGGTCGTTGGCCGCCGGCGTGCCGGAAGCGAGCACCACCTCGATGCCGTTCACCACCAGCGGATCGGCGGCGGTGCCGGTGCCGGTCATCGGGATGCTGGCGCCGGTGTCGGGGTGGGTGGCTACCCAGGCCGCGCCGTCGAAGCGCAGCAGCACGTTTTGCGCGTTCAGGCCGGCTACGCTGCCCACGGACGTCGTCAGGCTGGCGTTGCCGGTGTTGTTGGCGTTGGAGGAAAGGCGGGGCGCGGGCAGGGTGAAGAAGTCCGCACCCATCTGGCCGTACTGGTCCATGCCTGCGCGGTGGCCTTCGTTGAAGGTCTGCGCCAGCGACGTGGCGATGCGGCCGAGTTCGGCCATCGCCGGGTCCAGCACCGTGGTGCGGAACTCCACCAGGCCGCCGATCTGGCCGCCCAGCGCGCGTTTGTCGAGCGTCACGCGTTGGCCGTTGGTTTCCAGCGCCACCTGCAGCCGTTCCGGACGGTACGGGTCGGGCACGGTCACCAGCGTGCTGGCGGTGGCACCGACCACCAGAGGCTGGCCGCCGGCACTGAACACGTTGACCAGGCCGCCGTCCTGGGTGGCCGCATTGCCACCGGTGAAGGCGACCAGTTCGCTGATCAGTTGGTCGCGCCGGTCCAGCAGGTCGCCGGATGGGCTGCTGCTGCCACCGATCTGTCCGTTGAGCTGGGCGATCTCCTTGGCCAGCCGGTTCACCTCGTCGGTCGCCGCCGTCAGGCCCGCGTTCACCTCGATATCCAGGCCGTCCAGATGCTGGTCGATCTGGCGGAAGCGCGTGACCAGCGCGTTCGCCTGCGCGAGCACGCTTTCGCGATCGGCCGAGCCCGCCGCGTTGGACGACAGCGCGTTGACCGAATCGAAGAAGCTGGACCACGGCGCGCTGATGCCGGTGGCCTTCTCGGAGAACAGCTGGTCCAGTCGCGAAGACAGCGTGGACAGCTGCTGCAGCCGCGCCAGCTCGCCGCCGCTGTCGAGCAGGCGCGAGGTCGCCAGCGAATCGGCCATCCGGCGCACGTCGACGATCTGCACGCCGTTGCCCTGGTAGCCGTAGCCGAAATAGGTGGCGTCGCGGGCTTCGAACTCCACGCGCTGGCGCGAATAGCCGGGCGTGTTGATGTTGGCGACGTTGTGGCCGACGGTGGACAGCGCCCGCTGGAAAGCGATCAGGGCGCTGCTGCCGGTAGCGAGAAGGTTCGACATGCGTTATCCCCTGGTCAGCGCCGCAGCGCGTTGCCGATCGCGTTGCCCACGGCATTGCCGACCGGCCCGGCCACCGTGGTGCCGATGGCCGACAGCACCTTGCCCAGGGTGGGTCCGTTGGCGATGGAGGCGATCTTGTTGGCGTAGGTCGGGTCGGTGGCGTAGCCGGCGCGTTGCAGGCCGCGCGCGAAGCCGGCGATGTCCTTGCCGGCCGCCAGCGCCTGCTGGTAGCGCGGGTTGCTCTTCAGCAGCCGCACGTAGTCGGCGAAGCTCTCGGCGGGAGAGGCGTAGGCCCGGAAATCCGCGGTCTCGGTGCGCTTCACGCCGTCGACGTATTCGTGGGTGGCCGTGCGGGCGCGCTCGCCCTTCCAGCCGGTGGCCTTGATGCCGAACAGGTTGTGCGCGCTGCCGCCTTCGCCGGTCTTGATCTGGCGCTTGCCCCAGCCAGTCTCCAGCGCCGCCTGCGCGACCAGCGCGCGCGGATCGACGCCGAGTTCCTTCGCGGCCTTCTGCGCGTGGCCCCAGATCTCGGCGACGAAGCGTTCGGGCGTGTTGCGGGCGTACTTGGTCGGATCGGCCGAGGCGACCTGTTCGACCTCGTCGCACGCCGCGTCGGGGCGCACGGTGATGGTGTCCAGCGTGATCGTGTCCGGCACACCGGACGACGCATGCGTGCTGCTGCCGATGCCGCGGCCGGCGATCGCGTCGAGCATGGAATCGGCATCGGTGCCCGGCAGCAGCCGCTTGTACGCCGACAGCGCGGTGGTGGCGGGCACCGCGGGCGTGGCCGCGTCAGTGGCGCCCAGTTGGCGCGCGATCATCGGGGCCAGGCCCAGGCCGCGGCCCTGCGACATCGCCGTGGCGATCTGCTGGTCGTACATGTCGCGGAAGATCTGGTTCTCGCCCGGGAACAGGGAGTCGCCGAAGCCCGCTTCGCGCATGCACTTGATCATCATCTGCGCGAACTGGCCCTCGAGCTTGCGCGCGACCTCGTGGATGCGCGCGTTGTCCGGCTTGCCGCCGGCGTCGGCCAGCGGCAGCGAGGGGTTCAGCGTTCCGATGGGCATGCTGGCCATGTCAGATCACCTCGAGCTCCGCGCGCAAGGCGCCGGCCTGCTTCAGGGCTTCCAGGATCGCGATCAGGTCGCCGGGCGCAGCGCCGACTTCGTTCACCGCGCGAACGATCTCGTCCAGCGAGGTGCCGCCCTCGAACTTGAACATGCGGTTGCCTTCCTGGCTGACGGACACGCTGGACTGCGGCGTCACCACCGTCTGGCCGCCACGCGATAATTCGTTCGGCTGGCTGACGTTCGCCGATTCGGTGATCGTCACCGTCAGCGAGCCGTGCGTGACCGCGGCCGGCATCACCTGCACCTGCGCGCCGATCACGACCGTGCCGGTGCGCGCGTTGACGATGACCTTGGCCGGCGCGCTGCCGGGCGTCAATTCCAGGTTCTCCACCTGGGCCAGGAAGTTCACCCGGCGCGACACGTCGGCCGGCGCGCGCACGGCGACGGTCACGGCGTCGACGGCGTAGGCGCTGCCGCTGCCGAAGCTCTGGTCCAGTGCGGCGACCATGCGCGACACCGTCGTGAAATCGGCGCGGTGCAGGTTCAGCGTGATGGTGCCTTCGCCGCTGTCCAGCGCATTCGGGATCGCGCGCTCGACGGTCGCGCCGTTGGGAATGCGGCCCACGCTGGGCACGTTGACCGACACGCGCGAGCCGTCCTTGCCCTGCGCGCCGAAACCGCCCACCACCAGGTTGCCCTGGGCGATGGCGTAGACCTCACCGTCTGCGCCGCGCAGCGGCGCCATCAGCAGGCTGCCGCCGCGCAGCGAGGTGGCGTTGCCGATGGAGGACACGGTGATGTCGATCGGCTGGCCCGGCTTGGCGAAGGCGGGCAGGTCGGCGTGGATGGCCACGGCGGCGACGTTCTTCAGCTGCGGATTGACGTTGGCCGGAACGTTGACGCCCAGCTCGCCCAGCATGTTCTTCAGGCTCTGCACCGTGAAGGGCGCCTGGCTGGTGCGGTCGCCGGTGCCGTCCAGGCCCACGACCAGGCCGTAGCCGACCAGCGGGTTGCTGCGCACGCCGCCCACCTGGGCCAGGTCCTTGATGCGCTCGGCGCGTGCGGCCGGCGCCAGGCAGATCAGTACCAGGCCGATCCAGGCCAGCAGGCCCAGCAGCGTGTAGGTGTCGATGCGGCGCGGCTTCTTCGCCGGTGCATCGCTGGAACGTTCGGGGTTCTGCGGGTGCATGGCGGCGCTCAGTTCGGGAAGATCGGCGAGTTGAAGAAGCGGCCCAGCCAGCCCATCGAGTTGGACTGCGCGATCGCGCCACGGCCGCCGTAGGCGATGCGCGCGTCGGCGACCTTGCCGGAGGAGATGGTGTTGTCCGGGTTGATGTCGGCCGGGCGGACGATGCCCTGGATCTGCACCAGTTCGTCGCCCTGGTTCAGGCGCATGTTCTTCTGCCCCTGCACGACCAGGTTGCCGTTGGGCAGGCGCTGGATCACGGTGACCGTCACGCTGCCCTGCAGCCGGTTGCTTTGTGCACTGTTGCCCGCGCCGCTGAAACCGCGGTCGCCGTTGACCGATGCGCTCAGGATGTCGCGTCCGTTCAAGGTGACCGGCGCACCGGCGATGTTGGGCGCGGCCAGGCTGACTTCGCTCTTCTTGTCCACCGAGGTGGTGGCCGAGGTCTGCGCGGCCGTGTTCTCCACCAGGTTGATCGTCAGCAGGTCGCCCACGTCGCGCGCACGGCGGTCGGCGTACAGGTTCAGGCCCGGGCCGGCGCGGTAGATGGAACCGGCGGTGGCGGGTGCCTGCACGGCGACCACCGGCTGGATGGGTTGCATCGGCGCGTACGGTCGCACGTCGCCGTAGTAGCGCGCGCAGCCCGGCAGCAGGAGCAGGGCACAGGCGAGGGAAGTGGCGGACGTGGTGCGCTTCATGGCGAATCCCGGGATGCGTGGATCAGACGTTGTTGTTGAGGTAGCCCAACATCGAGTCGGTGGTGGAGATGGCCTTGGCGTTCATTTCGTAGGCGCGCTGGGTTTCGATCATGCTGACCAGCTCTTCCACCACGTTGACGTTGGAGCCTTCCAGCGAGCCCTGCACCAGGCTGCCCAGGCCGTTGAGACCGGGCGTGCCGTTCTGCGCGGGACCGGAGGCGGTGGTCTCGACGTAGAGGTTCTCGCCCTTGGCCTGCAGGCCGGACGGATTGACGAAATCGGTCAGCGTCAGCGAACCGATTTCCAGCGCCTGGGCCTGACCGGCCATGGTCACGCTGACGGTGCCGTCGTTGCCGATGGTCATGGACTGCGCGCCCTCGGGCACCTGGATGCCGGGCTGCACGGGGTAACCGCTGTTGGTGACCAGCTCGCCCTGTGCGTTGATCTGGAACGAGCCGTCGCGCGTGTAGGCCGGCGAGCCGTCGGGCAGCAGCACTTCGAAGAAGCCGCGGCCATTCACCATCACGTCCAGCGAGCGTCCGGTCTGCTGCGGGTTGCCCTGCTGGAAGTCCTTGGAGGTCGACACGACGCGCACGCCGGTGCCGAGCTGCAGGCCGGACGGCAACTGGGTCTGGGAGGAGGTGGAGCCGCCGGGCTGGCGGACCTGTTGGTACAGCAGGTCTTCGAAGCTGGCGCGGTCGCGCTTGAACCCGGTGGTGTTGGTGTTGGCCAGGTTGTTGGAGACCACGGACATGCGCGTCTGTTGCGCGTCCAGTCCGGTCTTGGCGACCCAGAGGGCCTGGTTCATGGCGTGGTTCCTCGCGGAGTGGAGAGGGTGGAATCGCGTGATGCGGTTCCTCGCCTCCTCTCAGGCAAGTCCTGTGCCGAAATGGGTGTCGTGGTTTTGGCGCTGGGATCCACGCCGACGTGGGACGGGGGTAACAGCCGCGACGGAGGCGTGGCGGAAAACCGGCGGTGCTTGGTTTTAGCCCCTCTCCCATCGGGAGAGGGGTTGGGGTGAGGGGTAACGAAGTCCACCGCCTGTGCGGACAATGGAACTATCCAAAGGCACGCTGCGACTCTTGACTTTCTGGGCCTGACGGGGTGATTCCCTGACTCGCCAGCATGGTGCCGCTGGCCGCGGGGGCGTCCCTTTCTTTGCTCGTGCAAAGAAAGGGACCAAAGAAACACGCCCCAGGCGGCACGCCCTCCGCGCTGCGCGCGCAGGGTCCGCGAGCGGTCCGGGAATTTCCGTAAGGCACATCCATGTGCCATACGGAAACGCCGTCATCCATGACGGCGCCCTGCGGGTTTTACCCGGCCCACTCGCCGTGCCTAGATGGGGCCCCGGAAGAGCAAGGGCAAAGGCGGCAAGATGGCTTCTGCTCTTGGGCCCCTGAGGTTCGGCAGTCACGGCGGGTAAAACCCCGCAGGGGCGGCGCACAGGACGTGCGCCGTTTTCGGCCGGGGCAGGATGCCCCGGCCGAAAATCCCCACCGGGACTGCGCACCCGCCGCGCAGCGGCGGGCGGACCGCCGGGGGGTGTTTCTTTTGCCTACTTTTCTTTGCACAAGCAAAGAAAAGTAGGGCCCCCGCGGCGAGCGGCGCCATGCTTGAACCTTGTGAACGGATTCGACGAGAAAACGTCTTGCGCTCAAAGATCATGAGCGCATCGCGCCCATGATGGGTGTTGATGTTTTCGGAGTAGCCAGGACATACGGGCTTCGTTGCCCCTCACCCCAACCCCTCTCCCGCGGGGAAAGGGGCTTCCAAAGCAGGGGCCTCAAGCATCAGCCGCCGAGGCGCAGCAGCTGGTTCGACGACTGCGCCATCTCGTCGCCGCTGCGGATCACCTTCACCTGCATCTCGAACTGCCGCTGCAACTGGATCATCTGCACCAGCGCACCGGCCGCATCCACGTTGCTGCCTTCCAGCACACCGACCGTCAGACTGTTGCCGGTGGCGGGCGCCAGGGCCGGAGCCTGCGGATCGGAGGGGCGCATCAGGCCGTCGCCGCCGCGTGCCAGCTGGGACTGCGCCGCTTCCACGATGCGCATGCGGCCGACCACGGCCATGGTCTGCGGGCCTTCGCCCTGCGGGATGATCGACACCGTGCCGTCGGCGCCGACATCGATGGACTGCGCCGGCGGCACTGCGATGGGATTGCCGTTGTCGTCCAGCACCGCACGGCCACCGGCGGTGACCAACTGGCCGTTCGGGGTGACGCTCAGCTCGCCGTTGCGTGTGTAGGCCGTGCCGCCGTCCGCGGCCTGTACGGCCAGCCAGCGGTTCGGCTGCAGCGAGATATCCAGCGAACGCCCCGTGACCATCTGCGAGCCGGTACGGCCGTCGAAGCCGGGATCGATCAGCACCGCGTCCACGCGCGAGGGAAAGCCCTGGCCCTGGATCTTGAACGCTTCGGTGCCGGCCAGTGCGGCCTTGAATCCCTTGGTGTCCACATTGGCCAAGTTGTGCGACACGGTGCCCTGCGCCTGCAGCGAAGCGCGGGCGCCGGTCATGGCGACGTAGAGAGCTTTGTCCATGGCGGCGAGGGTCCGGGGAAGGTAATGGGGCGGGAACGGGGAATGAACCGTTACGGAGGCGGTGTACTCAGGGACTTCCGGAAACTTTCATTCCCTGTTCCCCGTTCCCTTGTCATCAACGGATGTTGATCACGGCCTGGGTGATCTGGTCCTGCGTGGACAGGGCCTGCGAGTTCGCCTGGAAGTTGCGCTGCGCCACGATCATGTTGACCAACTGCTCGGTCAGGTCGACCGTCGAGGCTTCCAGCGCGCCGGAAGCCACCTGGCCGAAGTCCGACGTGCCCGGCGCGCCGATGCGCGGTTCGCCGGAGGCATAGCTGTGCGTCCAGGTGTTGTTGCCCTGCGACACCAGTCCCTGCGGATTGCTGAAGTTGGCCAGCGCGACCTGACCCAGCGCCTGGTCTTCACCGTTGGAATAGCGCGCGTAGACCACGCCGGTCTCGGACACACTGAACTCGTTGAGCTTGCCGGTGGCGTAGCCGTCCTGGTTCTGGATGCGCTTGGCGAACTGTTCGCCGTACTGGGTGGTGCCGCTGATGTCGAGCGTCATGTTCAGCACGCCCGCGCCGGTGCTGGGCGTGAACGGCGACAGGGTCACCAGGCCGTTGGCCGGCGCGGTCAGGGTGCCGTTATTGTCGAACTGCACCGTGGTCGGCGCGCCCATCGACGTCCCGTCCACGTACGTGTGCATCTGCCATTCGTTCGGGTTGGGCGTCTTCACGTAGTAGACCGTCTGCTGGTGGGCCACGCCCAGCGAGTCGTACACGGTGACCGAGGTGGTTTCGTTGTAGCTGGCGCTGTCGGTGGGGGAGAACGGCGCGATGGTCGGCTGGGCGGCGTTGCCCGGCAGGGTGACGCCCAGCTCGACGCGTGTGGTGGGCGAGGGCGGGCTGTCGGTGGTCAGCAGGCGCAGGTCGGTCAGGTTGCCGGTGTCGAAGCCGATGCCGTCGGCGCGCGGCGGGAACACCTGCAGGCGGTAGCCCTCCGGCGTGGTGACGTAGCCGTTGGGATCGCGCTGGAAGTTGCCGGCACGGGTGTAGACGTTGGTGCCGTTGTTGCTGACGGTGAAGAAGCCTTCCTTGTCCACCGCCATGTCCAGGTAGCGCCCGGTCTGGTTGATGTCGCCCTGCGAGAACTGCTGGGCCACATTGGTCAGGCGTACGCCGGCGCCGATGCCGTTGCGCAGCAGGCCGTAACCCGTGGACGAGAACACCTCGGCGAACTCCGCGCGCGACTCCTTGAAGCCGGTGGTGTTGACGTTGGCGATGTTGTGCGAAGTGACGTTGAGGTCGGCATTAGCCGCCCTCATGCCGGACAGCGAGCTGTTGAATGCCATGGAAGACTCCTTGCGTTATGCGGTGGGAGCGGAGGTCAGGATGCCGACTTGCCGATGCGCAGCACGTAGTCGAGCGGTGCGGTGCCCAGGCCGGGCAGGTTGAGGTACAGGCCATCGGAGCCGATGGTCACGCTGTCGACCGTGGCGTCGACGTAGGTATTGAGCGCGGTGGCGGTACCGTCGCTGGCGGTATGAGTGGCCTTGATCGAGTACCTGCCTTCGGGCGCGCGCTCGCCGTTGGCCTTCACGCCGTCCCAGGCGAACGCGGTCTCGCCCTTGGCGGTGGCTTCCACTTCGACCGTGTCCACCACCACGCCGCTGGCATCGGTGATCTCGAAGGTGACCTTGCCGGCTCCGGGCGACATCACCAGGCCGGTGGCGTTGCCGGAGGCGGGCAGGGCAAGGGATTCGGAAGGCACCACCACCGAGTGTCCGACCAGCGAGGCGCCCTTCAGCACCTGGTCGCCGGTGAGCGAGGCGGTGAACCCGTTGACCGTGGTGTTGAGGTCGCTGATGCCCTGCACGGTGGAGAACTGCGCCAGCTGGGCGACGAACTCGCTGTTGGACAGCGGCTTCAGCGGGTCCTGGTTGGCCAGCTGCTCGGTCATCAGCCGCATGAAGTCGGCCTGCCCCAGCGTGTCGGCCTTCTTGGCCGTGGTCGCCGCGCCGGTGGTGCCGGTATTGAGGGCGGCGAAGGGATCGCCGTTGACGGTGGTCATGTGCGTGTTCGCTCGGTGGCAGGCCGTCAGCGGCCCATGGTCAGGGTGGCCAGGGCCAGTTCCTTGGCGGTGTTCAGCACTTCCACGCCGGCCTGGTAGCCGCGCGAAGCGGAGATCAGGTTGACCATCTGCGCGACCGGATCGACATCCGGTGCGTAGACGTAACCATCGCCATCGGCCATCGGGTGACCCGGTTCGTAGCGCTTGATCGGCGGCGCTTCGCTCTGGGTGATTTCCTTCACCTGCACCGAGGTCAGCGAACCGTCCGCATTGAGCGGACGCGCCTGGAAGATCGGTTCGATCGGCTTGTAGACCGCCTCGGGCGAGGAGGCAATAGAGTCGGCGTTGGACAGGTTGCTGGCGATGGTGTTCAGGCGCACGGACTGCGCCTGCAGCGCGGAGCCGGCGACGTCGAAGATGGGCAGGTTGCTCATGGCGCGTCCCCTTACTGGCCGGTGATGGCGGTGAGCATGGTGCGCACCTTGGATTCGATGAAGCTCAGCGACGCGCGGTATTCCAGCGCGGCACGGCCGTAGGCGGCGCGTTCGGTATCGGCATCGACCGTATTGCCGTCCAGGCTGGGCTGCACGCCGGCGCGCTCGAACACGCGTGAGCTGGCATCGAGCAGGGTGAGGTGCTGCTCGTGGGTGGTCTGCAGGGGCGCGGCCCTGGCGGCGGCCTGCTCCAGGGCGGCCTGGAAATCGAGGTCCTTGGCCTTGAAGTTTGGCGTGTCGGCGTTGGACAGGTTGCTGGCGATCAGCTGCATGCGCTGCTCGCGCAGCGGCAGCGCCGCGGCATGGACACCCAGGTAGTTGGAGATGGGATTGGACATGGCACCGCTCCGGCAGACCGTTGCCGGGGATGCTGCAAGGCGTGTGCCAGAACCGGGCGAGCATCCACCCAGGCAGGGATGGGGATCCCCGTGCCGTCATCCCGGCGGAACGCCGGGATCCATCTTGATCCTGCCCTTTACCCCTTCTCTCTTCTAGGGGAAGAGCACATGGGTCCCAGCATTCGCTGGGACGACGATCAGGCTGCCATTTGCGCCGCGGCCACCTGGTTCAGCCGGAACAGCACATGCTCGGCCAGCTCGTGCGGGCTGTACTTGGCCACGAAGGCATTGGCACCGACGCGCTCGACCATGGCGTTGTTGAACACGCCCGACAGCGAGGTGTGCAGCAGCACGTACAGGCCGGCCAGGCCCGGATGGCGCCGGATTTCCGTCGTCAGGGTGTAGCCGTCCATGGCGGGCATCTCGATGTCGGAGATGACCATGGCGTAGCGCTCGGCCGGGTTCTCGCCGGCGGCGTGCACCTGCAAGAGGTGGTCCAGGGCCTGGCGGCCGTCGGAGAGCAGGGTGGCGGTGACGCCCAGCTGCTCCAGCACGCTGCGGATCTGCGAGCGCGCCACGCGGGAATCGTCCACCACCAGCACCTGCATCGGCGGCGCGTCGGCCGGCAGGGCCATTTCCGGCGCAAGGGTGGCGTCCATGCGCGACTGGCAGATGTCGGCCAGCACGCTTTCCACGTCGATCACCTGGATCAGTTCGCCCTGGAAGCGCGTCACGGCGGTCAGGTAGCTGTTTTCCGCGCCCAGCTCCGGCGGCGGGTGGATGTCTTCCACCGCGATGTTGACGATGCGCTCCACGCCGCTGACCAGGAAGCCCTGCACGGAGCGGTTGAACTCGGTGACCACCAGGTAGTTGGGGGCGTTCTCGGGGTTCGGGTCGCGCTCGGGGTGGCGGATGCTCAGGCCCAGGTCCAGCACCGGCACCGAGCGTCCGCGCACGTCGGCAACGCCGACGAATTCGCTGGGCAGCCCGGGCAGCTGGAACAGGCCGGGCCGGCGCAGGACTTCCTGCACCTTGAAGACGTTGACGCCAAAAAGCTGACGCCCGCCCAGGCGGAACAGCAGCAGGGCGAGGCGGTTGTGGCCGGCCAGGCGGGTGCGCTGGTCGATGCGGTTGAGCAGGTCCTGGGTCATGTCCAGCATATCGGCCGGGGGGTGGGGGTCTTGAGCGCAGGTGCCATTCGTGCGGCCTCGCATGGTGCCGCTCGCCGTGCCTCATGGGGACCCCGAAAAGCCAGGGCAACGGCGTGCGCGCCGGATCTGTCCGTGCGGGCTTCTGGGGCCCCTTAGGTCCGGCAGTCCCGGCGGGTAAAACCCGCAGGGCGGCGCACAAGGATGTGCGGCGTTTTCGGCCGGGGCAGGATGCCCCGTCCGAAAATTCCCGCTGGGACTGCGCACCCGCCGCTTGCGGCGGGCGGACCGCCGGGGGGTGTTTCTTTTGCCTACTTTTCTTTGCACAAGCAAAGAAAAGTAGGGCCCCCGCGGCGAGCGGCACCAAGCGTGTCCAGCAACGAGCTAGCGCCGAAAGCCATGACGGACAGGCTCCGTTTCTGGCACACCGCTTGCAGCTCCTCCGCCGATGAACCGACGGAGCCCGCCCATGCTGCTGCGCCTCACCACCGCCCTGATCGGCGGCCTGACCGCATGCGCCGTCATGGCCGCGGACTTCCAGCCGGTCGACACCATCAAGGCCGCGGCGCTCGGTGCGCTGCCAGTGGGCGCGGACGCTGACGCGACGCTGGATCCCGCCCTGCGCCTGCCGCGCTGCGGCGCGGCACTGGTCGCGCGCGTGCAGGGCAGCAACAGCGTGGAGGTCGGTTGTCCCGATGGCTGGCGCCTGTTCGTGCCGGTACGCGTGCGTCGCAGCCAGACGGTGCTGGTGCTGAGCCGTGGCATCGCGCCTGGCGAAACGATCACCACCGACGCCTTCGTTCCGGAAACCCGCGATGCCTCGCGCATCGTCGGCGCTGCGGTGGCCGATCCCGCACAGGCCGTGGGCCGCGTTGCGCGGCGCACGTTGTCGGCCGGTGCCGTGTTGTCGGCGACCGACTTGGTGGCGCAGCGCCTGATCCGCCGGGGCGACAACGTTGCGCTGGTATCCCGTCGCGGCGGGGTGGAGGTGCGCGTGGTCGGCAAGGCGCTGGGCGATGCCGGCGAGAGCGAACGGGTGACCGTGGAAAACCTCTCGTCCCGCCGCGTGGTGCAGGGCGTGGTGGGGCCGGGCGGTGATGTCTGGGTCAGCCGATGAAAAAAAGTTCCAACCGCCCCTCAAGTTGTCCTCCGGGGGGCCGATACCGACGCTGGGTCGAAGACGGCGACAATCCGGCCTTCTGCGGAATTGTGGAATCCGTCACTAAAGTTGGCGTGGCCACGGCCGATAACCTCGATGAACCCTGTTACAGGTGAACCAACATGAGCCAGAAAATCGAAGGCACTCCCCCTGCCGCCGTACGCACCACGGGCCCCGTAGGCGGCCGTGTCGCACCGGCGGGTGCCGAACGTTCGCGGCCGGTGGAAGCCAGCGCCGGCGGCGACAGCCTGCGCCTGACCGGTGAGGCGACCAGCCTGCAGGCGATGCAGCGCGAGCTGTCCACCGCGCCGGCCATCGACCACGCCCGCGTGCAGGCCGTGCGCGAAGCGCTGCAGGCCGGTACGTACAAAATCAACGCCGAAGCCATCGCCGACGGCATGCTCGGCCTGGAAGGCCAGCTCGGCGGTTGACCACGATGACGCACGCCCCCCTCCAGCGACTGTCCGCGGCCCTGGAAGAGGAGCGTCGCGCCATCGTCGAGCACGACGTGGAAGGCCTGGTGCGCTGCACCCAGGAAAAGCTGGACGCGCTGCGCGCGCTGGAAGCGGCCGCCGCGGGCTACGGTTTCCCCGACGAACTGCAGGGGCGCCTGACCGAACTGGCCGAAATGAACCATGCCAATGGCATCCTGCTGGCGCGTCGCCGGCGGGAAGTGAACTGGGCGCTGCGCCACCTCGGCCGCACCGAAAGCAGCGGCGCCTACGACGCGCAGGGACAGACGTCCACGCTGTCCGCGCCGCGCCCGCTCGCGGTCGCCTGAGCCCGGTGCCCGATCCGCAAACTGCGACATCGCGCCTTGCCGCTGCCACGGGGGCGCCGGATACTGGCGCCCCGTCGCCGCCGTCCGATGCGTCCGTGGCCACTGCTCCCTCCCCGAACCTGTCCTCCCGCGCCTGTGCCGCGGACGATATCCCGACCTTCGCCGACCTCAAGGCGCTGGCCGAACTGATGGATGACGGGTACCTGCTGTGCCGTGGCGATGCGCGCCCCCTGCATGCGAACGCCGCCGCGCTGGCGTTGGTGAACGACGAACACGATGCGCTGGCTGCGCTTGCCCGGCTGCTGCCGGCGGATGCGATCGCCACGGCGCGCGCCGATGGCCGCTGGAACGGGGACCTGAGCCTGGACGACGGCCTGGTGCTGCAGGTGCGCGCCTATTTCCACGACAATCCCGGCGGCGGACACTGCCTGGTGGTCTTCCACGACGTCAGCGAAGCGCATGCGCGCCAGCAGGAGCTGCAGCGCCGCCACGCGCAGCTGCGGCAGACCCTGGTGCGCCTGGCCGGTGCGCAGGAACAGCTGGTGCAGTCGGAGAAGATGGCCTCCATCGGCCAGCTCGCGGCCGGCGTCGCGCACGAGATCAACAACCCCATCGGCTACGTGCACTCCAACCTGGGTTCGTTGCAGGAATACCTGCACAGCCTGTTCTCGCTGATCGAGGTCTACGAGCGCGCACTGCGCCTGCCGGACCCGAAGGCGATGCTGCCCGAGATCGAGGAGATGCGCGCGCGCTACGACATCGACTTCATCACCGGCGACCTGCCGCAGCTGATGGCGGAGTCGCGCGAGGGCATCGAGCGGGTCACCGCGATCGTGCGCAACCTCAAGGACTTCTCCTACTCCGGCCGCGACGACAGCTGGAAATCCACCGACCTGCATGCCGGCCTGGATTCCACCATCAACATCGTCTGGAACGAGCTCAAGTACAAGGTCACGCTGGAACGGCACTACGGCAAGCTGCCGCTGGTGCAGTGCCGGCCGTCGGAATTGAACCAGGTGTTCATGAACATCCTGCTCAACGCCAGCCATGCCATCGACGAGCGCGGCACCATCACCGTCAGCACCGGCGTGGAAGGCGACGAGGTCTGGGTCGAGATCCAGGACAGCGGCCACGGCATCCCCGAGGAGATCCTGCAGCGCATCTTCGATCCGTTCTTCACCACCAAGCCGGTGGGCAGCGGCACCGGGCTGGGGCTGTCGATCTCCTACGGCATCGTGAAGAAGCACAACGGCCGCATCGAGGCGCGCAACACCCCCGGCGCGGGGGCCTGCTTCCGCATCATGCTGCCGATCCGCCAGCCGAGCGCCGACGCCGCGTGAGCCGTCAACACGCATCCCTGTAGGAGCGACGTAAGTCGCGACCGGAAGAATGCGGTGGCGGTGAGCGTCGAGCAGGCGATCAACCGCCGGTGGATGGTATCGCCGAATGGATTGTTTGATTTCCGCGGTCGCGACTTACGTCGCTCCTACAGTGACGGCGCGTCGAAGAACGCCAGCTTCTTCGCCTTGGGCAACCGCTTGAGCTGTGCTTCCGCCCGTGACGCGGCGCTGCGGTCCGGATAGGCGCGACTCGCCACGACGCGTACCGGCGGATTCGCCCGCGTGTACTTCGCGCCGGTACCCGCAAGATGCGCGGCATAGCGTGCGTCCAGGCGATTGGTGATGCCAGCGTAGTACGCGCCGTTGCGGCACTCCAGCAGGTACAGGCACCACGGCGCCGCCTCAGGCATGAGCGCGGTGGTGGGGCTGGTTCTCATAGGCGGTGAAGGCCTGGCGGATGTGCTCGCGCAGGTCGTCGTCGTTCCATGGTTTGGTGAGGAAGCGGTAGATTTCGCCGCGATTGATGGCCTCGGTCACGGTCGCCAGGTCGGTGTAGCCCGACAGCACCAGGCGCACGGTGTCCGGGTACAGCATGCGCACGCGGCCGAGGAACTCGGTGCCGCTCATGTCCGACATGCGCTGGTCGGACAGGATGACCTGCACGTCGTTGGTGGCCAGCAGTTCGAACGCGTCGGTGACGTTGCTGGCGGCCAGGATGCGATAGCCGTCGCGGCGAAACAGGCGCACCAGCGAGCGCAGGATGTTCTCTTCGTCGTCGAGCAGCAGCAGGGTGCGGTCGGGCTTGGTGGCCGCGAACGCGTCCGCACGCAGGTAGCGGCGGCGCAACACGGCGCCCGCGTCCTCGGCGTTCATCGGCTCGCCGAACAGGTGGCCCTGGAACATGTCGCACTGGTTGCGGCGCAGGAAGCCCAGCTGCGTGTCGGTTTCCACGCCATGCGCGATGACCTTCATGCCCAGCTGGTGTCCCATGGCGATGATGGCGCAGGTGATGGCCACCTCGCGGTTGCCCGAGGGCACGCCCTTGACGAAGTTGCGGTCGATCTTGATCTTGTCCACCGAGAAGCGGACCAGCGAATCCAGGTTGGAATCGCCCATGCCGAAGTCGTCCAGGGTCAGCCGGACGCCCTCGCGGTGCAGCTGGGCAAGGGTACGGTGGACCAGGTTCATGTCCTTGGCCAGCGCGTTCTGGCGCACCTCCAGCACCACCATCTGCGGCGGTATGCCGGCTTCCTGCATCGCCTCCAGCACCTCGGCCACGAAACTGGGCCGCAGCAGTTGCAGCGTCGAGACATTGACCGCGATCTCGAAGTCGTCGAAACCCCAGTCCCGCCAGATGCGCGCCTGCTTGAAGGCATTGCGCAGCACCCAGTCGCCGATCTGCACGATCACGCCCAGCTTTTCGGCCACATGCATGAAGCGCTCGGGCACCAGCAGGCCCAGGGCGGGCGAGTACCAGCGCAGCAGCGTCTCCATGCCGACCACGCGGCCGTCGTGGGCGTTGATCTGCGGCTGGTAGAACAGGCGCAGTTCGTTGTGCTGGATGGCGTTGACGATCTGCCGGGCGATGATGCTGTCGCTGCGCGCGGTGATCGCGGCGCCGCGGCGGTACAGGCGCACCAGGTTCATGCCCTCGTGCTTGGCCTGTTCCATCGCGCTTTCCGCGCACTGCAGCAGGCCCGACGCCGTATCCGCGTGTTCCGGGCACAGGGCGATGCCCAGCGTGCCGGTCAGGAACAGCGTGTAGGGCAGCACCGTCATCGGCAGTTCGATCTGCTCGCGCAATGCGTCGCCGAAGCGCTCGGGCGGCTGGGTGCCGGGCAGGCGCGGCACGGCCACGATGAATTCGTCGCTGCCGTGCCGCCAGGCGCGCGCCTCGGGGCCCAGCGCCTGCTGCAGGCGGTCGCTGAGGATGGCCAGCGACTCGTCGCCGACTTCCACGCCCATGTTCTCGTTGATCGAGCGGAAGTGGTCGATGTCCAGGTACAGCAGCATCAGCGGCGTCCCGCCCGCGTTGGCGGCGTCGACCATCCGCTGCAGGTCGGGTTCGCCGGCACCCAGGCGGGGCAGGCGGGGCAGGTGGGCGTGCTCGGTGTTCAAGCGGGGTCGGGGGACGTCGCGGGTGCCGGCCCATAGGGTAGGCGAAGTCGCCAGTGGCTGCCCCCCTCGTCGTCGAGCCGGCCCCCGGCGGCGCTGGCCAGCGCCCGCCACAACGCGGCGTCGGGCAGGTCGCCTGGGATGTGGCGGGCGCTCAGCACGAAGGCGTCGTCATCGTCCGTCAGCGTCACCTGCGCACCGCCGTCCGTGCGCGTGGCCGCCTGACGGAGGAGGGCCTGGCCGACGCGGAACGCCACCAGGGCCAAGTCCGCCTGCGGTGCGCGGGGCAGCGGCGGCAGCGAGACCGAAAGCGTGCCCAGCGCAAAGTGGCGCTCGACTTCGGCGCGCAGCGCCGCGTCCAGGCCGATGGCGTCCAGCTGGGGCGGGTGCAGGCGGGCGTGCAGGTCGCGCAGGATCGCCACCGTCTCGTCGCTGGCCCGGATGATCTCGTGCAGGTCCTCCGCACGCAGGTCGGCGTCGTCCTCCGACTGCACCAGGTGCGCGCCCATCCGGATGGCCGACAGGGCCTGTCCCACCTGGTTGTGCAGGGCGCGTCCCACCCGCGCGCGCTCATCCTCCTGCAGGCGGAACAGCTGGAGCAGCAGCGCGGAATGAGACGGCATGGGCGTCGGCCGGTGCGGAGGGCGGTCGCCGCAGTATGCCAGCCGCGCCTTCCGGCGGACCACGTAGCGAGCGGCACAAGCGCCACGGGGCGACCGCATCGCGATCGCCCCGTGGCGGGTTCAGCCGGGTATGGAGCAGTGGCTCAGAACAGCTCCACCGTGCCGGCGCCCATGTTCTGCTGCGCCACCGGCTTGTGCGGCGGGCGCTCCCATTCCGTGCGCTGGTCGCGCAGGCGGTTGCCTATCAGGCGCAGCGCGCTGAGCAGCTCATTGTCGGTCGCGCCGCCCGAGCGGTGCAGCAGTTCCTGCAGGGCGACGGCCTCCTTGTTGATGGTGGCCAGACGCTCCAGGTGCGTCACCGCGCTGCCCAGCGACTGGGTGGCGATGTCTTCGAACTGCAGCGAACGGACCGCATCGGCCACGCTGGCGTCGATGGCGTGGCCGCACATCGAGACCTCGCGCATGCCATCGCCCAGCGAGGCGTTGATGGCAGCGACCTGGCTCAGCATGCCGGCGGCTTCGGCACGCGCTTCGCGGGAGCGGTCCAGGTCGCGCGAGGCCATGTGGGACACCGTATCGCGGACCTTGGCGATGGACTCCTTCGAGCTGTGCGCCAGCTTGCGGATCTGCTCATTGAAGGCGGTGGAGCGCTCGGACAGGTTGCGCACCTCGTCGGCGACCACCGCGAAGCCGCGGCCGGCCTCGCCGGCGCGGGCCGCTTCGATGGCGGCGTTCAGCGCCAGCAGGTTGGTCTGGTCGGCGATCGACTTCACGTCCTCCAGCAACGAGAAGATGCCGTCCAGGTGCTGGGCCATGTCGTCGATGTGGTGCACGGTGGTGCCGCTCTGGCCGGCCACCTGCTCCAGCGCCTCCACCAGCTGTTCCATGCGCTGGCTGGCGTTCTGGGCGAAACGCGCCACGTCGACGCCGGCGCGGTCGCCGTCGCCGTTGCGGTCGATGATGCGGGCGATGGCGGCGCTCTGTTCGCGCGACTTGCGGTTCATCGCGTCGAAGCTGCCGCCCAGGCTGCCGACGGCCTCGCGGATCAGTTCGCGGGCGCGGTCGATCTCGTGGCGCGAGCCCTCGATCTCGTTGTTGACGAAGCGGCGCAGATCGGTGAGCAGTGCATCCTGTTCGCGCACGACGCTGGCATGCTCCGGCGAGATCTGGTGCGAGTTGACGACCGACAGCCAGGCGAAGATCAGCCAGGCCAGGGTCAGCGATGTCAGCAGGGCCCACTGCAGGGCATTGGGCCAGTCGAGACCGACCGACAGCGGGAACAGCAGGGTCAGGATGAGGGGTGCCGCCAGACGAACCAGGATGCGCGAGTACATGGGTGCTCTCTAATGAAGCTCACTGTGGAGTATCGGCCGTGCGGAACGGCTCTTTAGGCGGGAATTCGCGTGGTTTTGCTGTGGCGCGCGATCTGTGACCGGTGTTGCTGCCCCTGTAGGAGCGACGTGAGTCGCGACCGTGGCAGGGAAACAACAGCAGGCCTTGCTGGAGCGATGCGGCTGACCGTCACCGCGTCCTGCTTGTGTCTCGGGCCACGACGGTGGCAGGCGTGCGGTCGCGACTCACGTCGCTCCTACAGCATGCCCGCAGTGGGGATTCCGGAGGCTCAGGCGATCGCCGCCGCCAGGTCCAGCAGCCGCTGGGCGATGCGTTCCAGCGGCACGGTTTCCTTGGCCGCACCCAGCCGCATGGCCGCGCCGGGCATGCCCCAGACCACGCTGGTGGCTTCGTCCTGTACCAGGGTGGGCGCACCGGCCTGGCTCATCTCCAGCAGGCCGCGGGCGCCGTCGTCGCCCATGCCGGTCAGGATGGCGCCGACCGCGTTGCCGCCCGCGCTCTGGGCGACGGACCGGAACAGCACGTCCACGGCCGGCTTGTGGCGGTTCACGGCCGGGCCGTCGTCGATGCGGCAGCGCCAGCGGGCGCCGTCGCGGATCACCCGCATGTGCTGGCCGCCGGGCGGGAGATAGGCGTGGCCGGGCAGGATGGCTTCACCATCGGTGGCCTCGCGCACGGCCATGGCCGAATGGCGGTCCAGGCGTTCGGCGAAGGCGCGGCTGAAGCCGGCCGGGATGTGCTGGGTCAGGACGATGGCGGGCGCGTCGGCCGGCATCTGCTCCAGCACCACGCGCAGGGCCTCGGTGCCGCCGGCGGAAGCGCCGATGGCGATCAGGCGGTCGGTGGTGCGGAAGCGCAGTGCGGGCGGTGCGGGCAGTGTCGTGTCCAGTCCGGTGCGTGGCGCGCTGGTGCGGGCCAGCGGGCGCACGCGCGCCTTGGCCGCGGTCTTTACCTTGGCGATGATCTCGTCGGCGTAGGCTTGCAGGCCGCTGGCGACGTCCAGCTTGGGCTTGGAAACGAAATCCACCGCGCCCAGCGCCAGCGCCTGCAGCGTGGTGTCGGCGCCGCGCTCGGTCAGCGAGGAGATCATCACCACCGGCATCGGCCGCAGGCGCATGACGTTTTCCAGGAAGGCCAGCCCGTCCATGCGCGGCATTTCCACGTCCAGCGTCATCACGTCCGGGTTCAGGCGCTTGATCTTGTCGCGCGCCAGCAGCGGGTCGGCGGCGGAACCGACGACCTCGATGCCGGGGTCGCGCGACAGGATTTCGGTCAGGATCTGGCGCACCACCGCCGAGTCGTCGACGATCAGCACGCGGCAAGGGGTCGTACTCATCAGAACAGCTCCACGCCCCCGGTGACCGGGGCCTTGGACAGGCGGGCGCGGGCAGCGGACTCGGCGGCCAGCACTTCGGCATCGTGCGCGTGCGGCAGGCGCTGGACGACGGCGCGCCCCGTCTGCGGGAAATACCAGACCTTGCGCGGATGGATGCCGCGCAGGTCCTCGGCCATCACCGGGATGCGCTCGGCATCCAGGTAGCGGCGCACGAATTCGGCATTGCGCGTGCCTACCGGATTGCTGGTGAACCCCTTCAGTACGTTGGCGCCGCCGAACACCTTGGCTTCCAGCCGGTTGCGTGCCGCACCGCGCTTGAGCAGGTCGTTGATCAGCAGTTCCATCGCGTAGCTGCCGTACCGCGCCGGCGCACCGTCGCCCACGTTGCCGTCGGGGAGCAGGAAGTGGTTCATACCGCCCAGCTTGAGCAGCGGGTCGCGGATGCACGCGGCCACGCAGGAACCCAGCACGGTGACCAGCGCGGTGTCGTTGTCGACCACCAGGTACTGGGTGGGCAACAGCTTGGCCGCTTCGGTCTTGAAGCGGGCATCGTGGTACCGCATCACGCGGCCATCGGCGAAGGCGGCAGCGGCGGCGCTCATGCGGCCGTCCCGGCACGCCGGTACAGCGTGCGCCCGCAGGGCTGGATGATGTCCGCTGCGTGCAGGTAGTTCTCCGAGTGCCCGGTGTACAGCATGCCGTCGTCGGCCAGGTGCGGGACCAGGCGCGTCAGAATGGCCCGCTGCGTGGGCTTGTCGAAGTAGATCATCACGTTGCGGCAGAACATCGCCACGAACGGGCCGGATACCTCGTAGCGCGGCGCGAGCAGGTTCAGCGGCCGGAACTCGATCAGCTGGCGCAATGCCGGATGCACGCGGCACTTGCCCTCATTGGGGCCGCTGCCGCGTTGGAAATAGCGGCGCTTCACCGCATCGTCCAGGCCGGCGATGCGTTCGATCGGATAGACGCCACGTTCGCCGGTCGCCAGCACCTGCGTGTCCACGTCGGTGGCCAGGATACGTATCGGGGGCGTCAGCGTGCCGTAAGCCTCGCAGGCGGTGATGGCGATCGAATACGGTTCCTCACCGGTGGAGGCGGCACACGACCAGATCTTGAGCGGACCGTCGTTGCGGCGTTTGGCCAGTTCTTCCTGCAGGCGCTCGAAATGGTGCGGCTCGCGGAAGAACGACGTGAGGTTGGTGGTCAACGCATTGGTGAAGGCCTGCCACTCGTCGCCGCCGTCGCGCTCCAACCGGTCCAGGTAGTCCTTGAAGCTGCGCAGCCCGAGCGCGCGCAGGCGCCTGGACAGGCGACCGTAGACCATGTCGCGCTTGCCGTCCGCCAGCGCGATGCCGGCACGCTGGCGGATCAGGTCGGCGACGCGGCGGAAATCGCGATCGTCGAACTCGAAGTCGCGCGCGCCCGATGCGGGAGCGTCGTCACGGCCGGCGGGAGGGGCGGGGGTCCGTCGGATCGTGGCGGCGGCGAGGGCCGGAGAGCGGGTGCTGACGGACATGGATGTCTCGAACGGACGGGGTGCTGGCGGGCTTCCGTCACCGGCGCCCCGTCGACGAGACGGAACACCGGTGACAGGTCAGGCAATGCAAACGGCGTGCCTCAGAACTCCTGCCAGTCGTCGCCTTCGGCCAGCGCGGGCTCCAGGGCGGCGGGGGCGGCGGGGCGTGCCGCCGGCTTCGCCGGAACAGAGGCGGCGGGCGCGGGACGGGCGGGCTGCCTGGCGGCCGCCACGGGTGCGGCGTGCGCATGCAGCTTGAACACCGAGACCGATTCGCTGAGGGCCTGAGCCTGCTCTTCCATCGAACGGGCGGCGGCCGAGGCTTCTTCCACCAGCGCGGCGTTCTGCTGGGTGGTCTCATCCATCTGGGTGATGGTCTGGTTGACCTGTTCGATGCCCGCGCTCTGTTCCTGCGAAGCAGCGGAGATCTCGGACATGATGTCGGTCACGCGCTGCACGCTGGCGACGATCTCGCCCATCGTGGCGCCCGCCTGGTTCACGAGCTTGGAGCCATCGGCGACCTTGTCGACGGAGGTCTCGATCAAGCCCTTGATCTCCTTGGCCGCGTTGGCCGAACGCTGGGCGAGGGTACGCACCTCAGACGCCACCACCGCGAAGCCGCGGCCCTGTTCGCCGGCACGGGCGGCTTCCACCGCGGCGTTGAGCGCCAGGATGTTGGTCTGGAAGGCGATGCCGTCG